>Ga0136643_10013553_pt1 | contig 12209 bp, 5 predicted proteins | sample TergutLab28metaG_FD_96883 | JGI IMG/M metagenome (GOLD analysis project Ga0136643, IMG submission 96883) | Labiotermes labralis P1 segment gut microbial communities from Petit-Saut dam, French Guiana - Lab288 P1 (version 3) (version 3) | ecosystem: Host-associated > Arthropoda: Insects >...
ACAGAACTTAATCGCGTAACGCTGCTCCAGACTCCTCTGCATTTTCGCCTGTGACAAGACACAAAAACTACTATGCATTTTGCTAATGCACCGACTGCTACAAGGGCGTGGACTGAACTGAGGAAGGTCAAACTTTATACCTGGGTTCCCTCACCACCTGCCTCGACCCCCACTCTCCTTTCCTGGCCCTTCTGCGCTGTGCAAAAAAATCATTCTCATTACTTTTGGGACGGACTATATATTAACATCCGAAACATGTTGAGCAGTAAATTGACATAATAAAGCAAGTGTCATCAAGTTGGTCTACCTTTATTCAAATATTAAAAAAACTGTATGATTTCCTTTAAATTTATCGTCTCTTATACGTACAGACATGTTTAGACCAGGAAGATGGTAAGAAGACGCTCATATTTCAGCGTAAACACTCTGAAAACGTATTCGGAAAATTCAGGTTTGAGTCTCCTGTATAAGGCGAGAGATGATGTTATGAGCAAATAGCTTCATGCTCTCCACCTTGAGGTAAAACATGAAATACAGCAGCTATAAGTGCCCACAGCAACTGGATAGACTGAGAGAGAAAAGATTATATCATTTATGGAAAGTTTCTTGGAATGAAGGCGAGACTGACAAGAAGTACGAAGGCCCAAGAAGAATGAAAGCCAGAGTAGAATAAACAATGATGATAGAATAGAAGACTTATTGTTATGGCGTGTGTTCTTTATCATTCATTTTTAAGGATCCTTTCCGTATGTCGGATTGAATAGTGTTTGAATTGAATAGCATTGGGCTTACGGGTAATAATTAAATAAGCTTAATATGCAAATAGGTGGTCTTGTCTAGCTTAATGAACTTGATGGTGGGACAGAGGAACAACACAGAAGCCTCTGTTAGATTAACCCTTATCCTGCTAAAGTGGAGAATATGGTGAGCTCCTAATAATGCCAGTAAATGGAAGATGGGATTTAACTCGGCGTTTAAAGGGTTAAATGAAACGTTTGGATAAAATGCAACTACTGGACACTCAGTCTCTTCATGCAAATGTCAGGGGTTTGCTCCCAATCAGACTATATATATTCCTTTCACACACTTTTTTTATTATATACATTCATCTCAAACTTAAGTCATCTTATGTACCACAGTTATTAAAAAACAACGGAAATGGGATGTAGGTATTGAGGAAAATAAAGCATAATTTAGGCTACCTACAATAGCTAGCATAATTTACATCCAGGCTGCTTAAACAGCGAATAAGTTCGAAATTGTATAAGAACGTCATCCAAATTATCTACATACAAGGGTATAGTTAGTGTTTGTAAGCTGAGTTACTTAATAAAAAAGGAAAATATTTATGCTTTTTAGATTAACATTATCTCTCTTTTTCCTCCCATTTTATCCTTTGAGCCGACACACTGATTTTCACGAAAACCGGAATAACTGTAATACAAGTATAGAATGCGCACACATCATACTTTTCGACTTCCTGCACCCAGTTATAACAACACGACAGATATACAAATATTTTGACAGGAGCACCATTAGCATAACTTGTGTTAAAGGCCCAGAATGATGTTGGTAAAAGACATTGGGAAAATGCAAACTTTTTTAACAATACTCTGTAGAATGTAAAACATCAACTTTGCAGAAGTGGGAAATTCTTTTCTTTCTTCTCAAAGTGAAGTCTAAAACTTTGCTGGGTGGAGGTATGGAACGTAATAACACTTGATGTGTATCTTATTGTATTGAAGTCAGTGATTACAGAGAAGGCAAAGTATTTGGGTAAAGGCACATCAGTCCCGTTACAGGCCTGGACTGGCTAAGAGGGTTCCAGGAAGTTAAGATGTCCAGATATCGTGATAACGGCACAGGATGGTGGTAGGTTGTCAGCCTTACGTACCGGCCGCCTTTACCTCCAGGAAATGCTTCTGGTACTCATTTCTGTTAGAGGCTGAGTCGACCCCAGGGCCATAGTGCGATCGGAAGGATTTGATGTCTATGAAAAATTCCAATGACACCAACTGGGATCGAACCAGCGACCTTCCGATTTGTAGCACAGCACATTAACCACTGTGCCACCGCGGTCCCCATTATTTGGGTAACATCCAACATATTTAACGTTTTCGGAAACAGTGCAGCTATTTACATAATAATACGCTGACACAATAGTATTATACAGCATAAATAATAATAATAGTTTAATAATAATAATCAGCTCTTTATTATCAGAGTGCTGACAATGTAGCAAAAAGGCCAATTACAGGAACAGCACAAGAACTTAAACACTGCATGAAGTAACTATAACAAATAACAAGATCTGGTACCAATAATTAACATAGTTTCGACAAACGTAGAGGAAAAGAGACATTACACTGAACAAAATAATTTCCCTACTGATAGCATTAGTGGGAAGACAGCTGCGAAGTTGGAGATCGACAGTAAACAAAGTAAATTTCTGAGATTTGGATGCGGAACGCGAAGGCAGAAAGTTTCCAAAAGACTTGGGCAATGTTCTCTAATATTATAGATATTAAATAATAATACTCTTTTAGTGATGCCGCTGAACATTGAAGATGTGAAATTTTAAGTAATTTGGGATGTTAAAGTAATAATAATAGAGGTAAAGTTAGAGTGATACCGTTACAGGCCCGTTGTGACCCAGAGGGTGGGTAGAGGTATAGCTCTTCTCTTCCATGACCGCGGCACTAGAAGGGGGTGAGTGGTCAGCAGCACGCCCCGGCCGCACTTTACCCGCGGGAAAGATCCGGTACCCATTTTACAGGAGGTTAGGTGGGCGCCAGGGCCGGTCTGGATGGGCGGAAAAAAGTAATAATAATAATAATAATAAAATAGGGGCGACTGGGTTTATTTGAAAGTCATTAAAAAAATACGTGAGCAACATACCAGGAAAACATGAAGTCAGGGAACTCCAGAAAACAGCCATATTGGGCACTGCACACATACTTCGGAAAGTACTAATGTAAAAGTACAATAGATGCAACACTGGAACTAACGATATAAGCACCATGAATAGTAACAACAGAATAGCTGCAACACTGTATTCCCTAGGGACATAGTTTGTCTCAGGAATATAAGTATAAATACCCCGCATAAAGGAGATGATGATAATGACGATGATGATGATAATAATAATAATAATAATACAGCTGAATATGTAGGAACCTTACCTTCTGCAATGGGAAACATAGCTTAATGAGCTCTGCTTGTAAATTCTTCTCAAATTATCATGTGAATAGTACTTCTGATGACATTTAGCGGCGATTCTGAAGTTGGTGTAGCTGTAAGCTACAGAAGAAATATAACTGTCAGCACGTGTCATTAGTGGATAGAAATACGTCAGTACATAGTTTACTAGAAAACTTTGGCTTCGGAAAATACTGACAATATGCCACAGTAGTATAGTTACATTACAAATTTACAAATTAACGTTTAATTTAATTAGAGTTAGTGTCAATGGAAAATTTAAGTGAACTTCTCATGTTGCAACTAAATATACACTACATAAACGTTCAGTTGTCACTGGTATGCACACTTTTTTGTTTTTCCAATATTCCTGCTACATGGTTTGGTTGTAAACAACTATCTTCATACGGTCCACTAAATTATGTGTAAGTCGCTTTGTTTTTCGAGAGGTCCTTTGTTATTGCACAGAATTTATATAAAACATATCATTCCTAATATACGTGTACAATTTAAAAGACATTCCAAATTTTGTATTACTTTGTAATAAGCTTCAACATAGTTTAAATCGTCCAGTTTTTGCTTTTCCATGCTATTTGTCTACGGAGTTATTAAGCAGCTAATTACGTTTTTGTTATGCTGAGTTAATTTTTCTGTGCTTCCTTCTGTTTCCGTTTAGTACCTTCTGCTGTGTTTAATGAGAATTTCTCATTAAATGCTTTTCTGTGTGACTGAGAAGCGTGGGTTCGGAGCACACTATCGTTTTCTCCTTTCTTTTTCTTTGTGCTGCGTTTACAGGCTTCTTGAACTGGAGACTTCTTGACGTCGTAGCTGGCATAATACACCCAGATATAAAATTGCGTTATTGCAGAACTTGTGACGTAACAACGCAGTGACAGTGGTAAATTGCAGCCGAAATGTGTGACAGAAATTTCGGAAATAAAATGTACAGTTACACCAACTGAAATTGTTTGTTTATGTTTTGTCTATTGTTGTAGTTAACATCTTTCAGTAAGAAATGGAAACGTCGCGTATGGGGTGGGTAATTACAAGTGGCTGAAAAGAGCATAGAATCATAACGGTTTATGTTTAAGAGGAAACAAATTTAATCAGAATTCGAATTAAGGTTTTCGGGGCTGAAACGAAGTTCGTAATCTTTAAAGGCAAGGGAATTCGTATTTTGGAAACCTGAATAGTAATTTGAAGTCAGACATTAAATTTGATGATTTTATTTAGCTCATTGTATTCTGAAATAAGAGAAATATTCATTCGAATAGCTAGCTAGATAGCTAACTAACTAACTTAATCTCAGACTGACTGACTGAATGACCAACTAACTGACTGACTAACTAACTAGCTGACTGGTTGACCAAATGTCTGACTGGTTAACTCAATAAGTAACCACCTACCTGAGTCACTGGCTGACTCACAGACTAACCAACTAACTAACTTACTTAATAACTAAAAGCAAACCCAAATAAGCAAAATTCTTCTTGCGAAACTTAAAGTTATTTAGTTAATCAAAAACCCCCCCCCCCCAAATTGTGTGAAACTCCATGTTTCTCACCATGTTCGCAAGACCCCATCATCTCTCTCTAACCTGAAACATATTATCCAGTCTATGCCCATCCATTTCATTATTATGCAGTTTCGTTATGTCACCCTCTTCTCCTCGACCTTGCGGCCAGGTACCATGTTTCCAGTTGCCTTTTTCATTTTATTCGTAATGTAGATTTATGAACCATGATGCGAATGAAATTAAATTTCCACCGAAGCGGAACAAAATTATTCAATTATGTATGCTGACAAAGCTAACAGCTGTGTACCAGAACTGTTCGACGGATTAAGCGCGAATTTGCGAATTTTTTTTTTATATTTCGTGTTTGTAGAAAGCGAGCGGACGGTGTTCATCAGTAGAATATCTAATACTTAAAAGAGTTTCTATCAATGTTATCTTAAAAGGTTCAGTATATTTATGGTTGATTCACTGTTTAATTAAGAATGCAACTTTCTTCGGCCACTCCAGTAACACATGTCAACTCTTGCCAAGACCTGAAATAGAACCAAAATTTTGTGTGAATTCTTTTTTGTTCCCTTAACCCGTGGTAGTTTTAAGGGAAGGAGTAATGATGACATCACGATTATCTAAGCAAAATTGAAGGACTGGAAATTTGCCGCGTATGGAGAACGTACTTCACAAAGTGCTTCGACAGTTAGTGCAATCTTTACAGATCATTTTGAAGGGGCAGTATCAATTTGACGGGTAACTGTCGTTACTGGTATATACATTCAGTCCTGAAGCTATCTGATTGCACCAGGTATAGTTTGATAGAATGCCCTGGATTCCAACCGATCTCATTATATCGCAGTCTTTTGTCAACATTCTCACATTATGTGTAGCCTCCTTTCCAGAACCCTACTCCAGCTGTACAGGTTAGGAAATGGACATGTAGGTTCATGTCACGCAATGCATACACGAAGCAAACTAGAAGAATTTGTGGTTGTAGACTTTCTTTGCTAGGCCCATAAGAGCGCTATTACTATGGCGTCTGAATGCGTTGGCTATTTGTCTTTGTCGAACAGGCGGATGAAAACGAACTACTCTTAGGTCCTGGGAGTACTCGCTACGAAATCGTGAAAGGTTGTTAGGCAAAGAAAACCTATTCCAGAAGACTGACGGACATTGCGGTTTTTCTTCCGAAACTGCGATCACGTGGGCGAGATATAAATCATTCGAATGCTAAAGGCGTGACATTGGACGTTAAGCGAGGCTGTTTGAACAGTGGTCTTGGAACTGTAAATGTCTGGGGCACTCCTGGGTCTAAGTCTGAACTTTGTGGAACGCCTTTGCGAAAGCTATAGTGAAATGCTTTAAATTAAAAACCTTTATTTAAAAATAAAATATTTACACATCTATGAAAAGCAAATCTGCTTTGTTTGAATATGTAATCGCTATATCATTCTCAACACTACTCCCTTCATTAGGTGGGCCGGACAGCTCAGTCGGCACAGTGACTGACTACGGGCTGGACGGTCCGGGATCGAATCCCGGTGGGGACGAGATTTTCCGCCCGTCTATACCGGCCCTGGGGCCCACCCAGCCTCCTGTACAATGGGTACCGGCTCTTTCCCGGGAGTAAAGTGCGGCCGGAGCGTGCTACTGACCACTCACCCCCTTCTAGTGCCGCTGTCATGGAAGAGTAGAGCTATACTTCTACCCACCCTCTGGGCCACACTGGGCCTGTAACGGGGTCACTTTACCTTTACCTTTACTATCTTCATTAGACAATAAATTATATTTGCATATATTCTGTTGAAATTTGACTTTTTAAGGGAGATGTAGTGAGAATGTTTATTGCTGGCAAACAACATATCGTAGAAAAAAAGGCATGTCACACTTGAAATCTCTGTCATTTGTAATTGAAGGTACTCCTAGATTGTCAATGATATTGCGCAATAATTAACACTGCACAATGTTACTGACCCTCTAGGGGTAATACTGAAGGTTTGCACAATACAGTGGACAGTCTGTGGACAGTACTGCGCTTTATTCATCCACTTAGACCGTCTGTCTGGTAAGCAGTAAACGCACTCCAGCACAATAATTCCAGCTGATTTAGGTGTTATTCTTACGAATTTCAGGTCTTAAAAATTATTTCTAATGGTCAAATATTTTAGCATAATGGATAAACACTAACTTGAGTGAATGCTTTTTGCATAAGATTATTTCTTTAGCGATTGCTGGGGTAAGACTCTTAAGTATCCCACAAATGATAGACCGTCGAATAAATAAAAATTCTTTTGGTCACTCAGCATTAAGTCTGTCATGAATTTTTTTTTGCTTATTGTGGCCTTCGTTTATGCCATTCTTTGACCAGCAGCGATTCTTTTTCTGTTTTAGAAACACGGCTATAACAGTGACCACACAAGCAGTATGAAGTCGTTTGGAATATTTACTCGTTGCAACCCACTATCAAAACGAAATATTGCACAATAATATTGGGTCGTCTAGGGAATAAGCATATTGTGCAATATTCATTCGAGACAACAATATGAAGCAATATCCCTCACAGTCTGGGGGCCACTTTACTCCTAAATGTAAACCAGTGCCAAACATAAACAGGAATGGGGAGGTAGACGAAAAAAATTTAATAAAACTAAACGAAAAAGTTTTGTTCCTGAAGTAATGTTCTTGCGGAAAACATTAATGGCCTTCGGGGAAATCTATGATTCCGCAGAACAGGTTTTGAATAACTCGGGCTTATAATTTATTTTCTTCGTACCTCAAAGGAATACGCCATGTTTATATTCTGTTTTGTCTACAATAAAACTTGATGGTTGGGAACAATTTTAAGATATTTAATGCTCCAGGGTTATGTTGTTACAAAGTGCTCTAATGGAGCAAGAAGTGAAGGGGAGAAATATGATTTACTGTTCCATTATTGTTTGTTGCACTGGCTTCAGGGAGGTTAATGCTGTTGTGCCAGATATCACGTCTGGGTTTTATAATTGGCAGGATTTTATAGTTGCAGTTAAAAGTTGCCTTAACTTACACCAATAACAGTACAACGTGCTGTATTTGGTTACTTTCGTACAAAAATACGGAGGAAATTATGCAAAACGTTAAGCACATTTAAACATAGCAGACTTTTGAAGGTTTTCAAAATGGAAATAAATCTGTTACTTGCAAGTTGTAATTAAAAACTAATTTTTAAAAATATTCTTGATCATTTATTGTTGGTGTGCCAATTGTTTCTTTGCTACAGTGGAAAATATTGAAACTCCAAGTACCGGACGAAACTCCGTCATATGGCAACATTAAATATAATCTGAATAATTGTTTCAGTTGGTATTATTATCTGGCTGTCTCTACACAACTTGAAGGCGGTGAAGCTCAGTTTTTCAAAGTTTAATGTGCGTTTAGAGGACATAAAGTAAATTAAAGAGTATTAAAGGGATCTAAATTCTTTGGGGATTTTACGCAGTGTAGAATGGTAATAACTTACCTATGTTTCAGAAAGACATATCGGCGCCATCTTCAAGATAGATCTTGAAGATGGCGCCGATAAGTTGTCCAGAAACGTCAGTACGCTGAGTACAATCTTAAAATAACATAATTCTCATTTACACTTCGACGGAAACCTGAGGTGACGCATAAAACAAGATTAAATCATAACGAACGGAAGAGCAGTGTATTTTTGCAGAAGAGGGATATTTATGCTATATTATTATTATTATTGTTATTATCGAATTTCTCACTTCTCAGATTTGGCTGGGAAATATTCACCTATCCTGGAACGTAGTAATCTACAAGATTAGGCTTGGTGGTCTTATTTGTAGTTTAAAAATTTCTTACAATTGAACGTATGCCAAGACTTACAGATTTTTGCAGTTGTATATATGAATTCGGTTGAAGGTTAAGTCTTGTTAGACTTTGTGTTAGTGACTTTGGAATTACTCCCGTAGATGATATTACTATCGGGATCATTTGTGCTGCCTTTTGCTTCCACATATTATTATTATTAGTTTTCTATAAGTGTCTTTCTAAAGAATTAAGTTCCCAACTTGTGTATTCAACGAATTCGTAATGAACAAATGGACCCTTTCAGGAGTAATTTATGTATGGAAAATAGAGTTGGGATTTGTTGAAAATTACTTCTGAATTTTCAACAGGTATTCCACAAAAACACTTTGTTTGACCTTCTACAAATGTTGTCCCCCTTTTTCTCATAATGCAGGCACATTCAACATTCTGTGTTAAAATGTAAAAAATATCGCATCTAGCAGACAGTCTTTAGAACGTATGGTAGACTTGCTTCGAAAAATTTGCCTGTCACATTTCAGAATATATTTCCAGGTCCAATGGTTTGTTATTCATAACTTATTACACAAAAAAACAGCTGATGTGTTTCATTGGAATATTTATTTGCACTTGCAGAGAAAACAAACCTCAGGGAAGACGTTTCGAACATACACGACGTATATTCCGTTCAAAGGAACCCCATTTGTTATCATATGGTGAATGGTGTAAGTGTTAGCCTGTGTGAATTATTTCACAACACGTGACATCGAAAAATTGAATATATCTTCGAGCGATATATATGTAAATTTCATTCACGTATCACGTAAAGTGGAAAAAAGCTGGGATATGATTTACGAAGGGACGAATAAATATTAAGGATGAAAAAGAATATAACAACTACGGGGAAGAGGGTGGGATGAATGAAAGGAAAACCCTAGGCGAGTGATTAATATGGGAAAGAATTGATTTGCTTCTGGATGCCGAACTAGCACATGCGCGAACATTCTAGACCAAATGGTAGGTTTTCGTAGTTCTTCTTCTTGTACGAAATAAGGACGTAGGAGGAGAAGTGCTTATTCAAAGACGCTTTCTGATGCGAAGACTATGTTGCGTCAGTGGCAGATGAATTAAATACATACACGGAAACACTAGCGGAATGATTATAACTGACGAACTAAGTACTTGAAGAAAAACCAGTCTACGTGGTACTTTGTTTACTACATATTCCACTGGACCGGTCTGGAATTAAGCTCGGGATTCGTCGGTAAAAAGCCGGGGACTAACCGCATTGGTCATGGCACGGCCAAGAAACGAAGAAGTTTCGAAATTTAGAGGGCGCAGTAACAGAGATGTATTAAAGTAGTAGGTAAGTCAGTCCCGTTACAGGCCTGGAGTGGCCCAGAGGGTTCCGGGAATTAAGGTTCCTTTCCTAGATTACATGACAACGGCCCAGGGTGGTGGTAAGGTTGTCAGCCTTAAGCACCGGCCGCCTTTACCCCCAGAAAATGCTCCTGGTACTCATTTCTCTTAGAGTCTGATTCGGCCCCAGGGCCATAGTGCGATCGAAAGGATTTTATATCAATGAAAAATTCCAATGACACCATCTGGGATCGAACCAGCGACCTTCTGATTTGTAGTACAGTAACTTAACCACTGTGCTACCGCGATACCTGTCTTAAAATAATAAGTTGTGTAATTCGTACTGTTAGAAGTCGCTCCATTGTTTGTTGTAACAACAAGCGTATTTGTGTGTTATAAAGAACAGACTGAATGCTGCAGTATAGTGCACTGGTGCTTGTAGACGTCACTTCTACAATGTTATTTATAGCAATTCTAAATGGCGAGAAAGCTACAAAAAATTGGAGCTTGTATTTTCCCAGTGTGTGTTCTAAATGATTATTTGTACTAGAAGAATAATTATGAATACTGTTATAAACCCTCAAATTTATGGTTGCTTTCCGAATAAGATATGAAATCGACTTCCACAGAAATGGCAGCTGAAACCCTTTTGATACACCTCTATGCAGTTAAAATGTATATTTCGACAAGGTACCTATATGCGTTGTGTATAGGAAAGTTCTTCCACTGATGCTCGATATAGGCAGTTTGATTAACTCTTTAGTATAAAGTCCACTCTTTTTTTCTCCGTTTAGGATAGGCGAGGTATAAGAAAAGTAACTTCGGGATTTACGCTTTTTAGAATTAATTGACGCAAATTCCACATATATCGGATTGGTGTCATTTATTCTCATGATGCCTGTGCGTCTGCATTAATAATTAATCAAAGTACAAAAATTTATTTCACTTCAACATTTAAAAGTAAGTAAATTTGACAATGAAGAGTGCAAACTTACACTTACAGGTATATATATATGAATGTGTAATGTTTCAAAACGCAGCACTAATTTTGAACGATTTTTTAAAAGTTCTCTTTTGAAAATATATAACGTAAAAATGGTAAATTTTTGCGGGAAAAATTTAAAAAAAATTAAAAGTTTATGCAGAATTTAATCTCGTTATGAATTTCATTCAATTCGTAACATGGAAGAAACGCTTATTCTACATATATATATATAATTTAGCATTAAGATATTTTAATATGTTTATATAAAAACGAACACAACGATCAGTCTGTTTTTCACAAAACCCTGGCTATTGATGACATATTCCACTCAACTTCTTCATGGCTTCAGTTTTAATTCTGAGGTGCTGACGAAGGTTAATTTAATTGTCTAAGTCGTAGGATCAAATATCATTTATAGAACATGTTTATTAATGAATCTTTTTTTTCGCTTACAAACGTTCTCACTACTTGAGGGTTGTTTGACCATGCATCTTCCTCATGAAATAATGTGAAATGCCAACTTCATGCAAGTACGCAATTTTATTAATGTATTCTTAGCTCGACATGTTTCGGGCACATAACGCCCATCATCAGGAGTATTAGATGTTGAGTTGCAGCATATGGTTTTCTGCACCGAGTTTTTGGATGGATGGTGGGCTTGAGAGTCGCTGCGTAGGTCGTGTGTACGGTGCGGATGGTGCCGCACGGGTTACCTATACATCTATACTGGTTTGCTTTTTGTTATATACCTACTAACTTTTGTTTACCTGTGCAAAGCATTTATTACTGTTGTTGTTGTTGTTTTACAGACCTATCTTACTTTGATTTGCAGTGTTGGTGTTTCGTTTCTTGTTGCTTTGTCTGTTTTGTGATCGTAACTTAACCTCTTTTGCGAAAATTACGTAATTTGGTATATTAATATGAGGGTCAAGATTACTGAGAATTTCCTTCTTTCGATCTGCTACTAAGTGCCACAAAATTAAAGTCATTTTCACCTACGTGTTAAAAACCCTTAAACTTGGTCTCACAAATCATTCCCCTGTGGGGACACCCACATTGCAGCTCTCCTTCCTCTGTCTGTACATCAATCCACACATCGACCTAGTCAACAGCAGCTTAACCACCACAGCAAACCACTCTCTCACTCCCTCCTTCTCTGTCTACTCCCACGAACAAAGAAAACGGCCCTTGACAAGCGGTGCTACCTTCTGGATGCCACGCCCATCAGCTCTGCCAACCAGCCAATGGCAGAGCAGGCTGACCAGAAGTGACCTGTATAAAAAGAAGTCATCTGACCAGCGAAAGGCATTGAAATTCTGTACACGTTAGTGCGCGGGATTCTACGAACCGCGAAAAATCTACAACTGA
>Ga0136643_10013555_pt1 | contig 12209 bp, 4 predicted proteins | sample TergutLab28metaG_FD_96883 | JGI IMG/M metagenome (GOLD analysis project Ga0136643, IMG submission 96883) | Labiotermes labralis P1 segment gut microbial communities from Petit-Saut dam, French Guiana - Lab288 P1 (version 3) (version 3) | ecosystem: Host-associated > Arthropoda: Insects >...
ATAAACGTAATGCCTATATTGATATAAACGTAATGCCTATATTGATATAAACGTAATGCCTATATTGATATAAACGTAATGCCTATATTGATATAAACGTAATGCCTATATTGATATAAACGTGGCGGGCAATACGACACAATTCATTGAATATCCCTTCACGAATATTCGTAGAAAAATGGAAATTGCCAAAATTCTGTATTTAACAGTAGCTAAATGACCCTTCATATATCATAGGAAGGAAAGGCACTTGTAATATCTTGCCATTACATGTGCATACAAGCTTTCTGTTTTCCCATTCTTATAAACTGATACTTTGAAAGCATTATTTCACTGAATAGGCCAGCTGGTTCTATATACGGAATGCAGTAAACTGGAAATAGTCAAGGCAACATTGCCTAACAAATACCAAGTAACTCTCCATTGCTTTACAATGGTAGTTTCACGTAACTATTGCCATCTGGCGCACATATCGGTAACTGTGATGCGTACTGGTTATATAGGGAAAAATTATCTACTGAATTTAAACATGCAGTGTTTTATATTACGCCTATATACAAATATGGTTAGGTGCTTAAGTTTTCGACCTAGACCACTCGAAAGATCACAACAAGAGCTATTTTATCCAAGTTTTATTTTTTCACTCCTCGATTTAATATTTCAGTATAATTTAACTTGCCTAAAAAGTAAGTTGCTGTAAGTCAGTTCAGCAAGTATCAACACACAATAAATCTTCCAAGAAACATTCCATTCTAATCTCTTGTTCCTGATGCCAAACAATGTGTCTATTGGTTTGCTTCATTGTATTCACAATAGCCAGAACTTTCACATGAAATGTACCGAGACCTTTTTCACTTAACTTGCACTTCAACCCAACATTTCACAGTAAAGAAAGGCCCTGACCCTCTGTTCCCACAGACAGCTGCTACATATGTTTGGCACAGCAAATATCATAAGCATCCTAAAATCACTGCCAAAATTTCAAGTCACCATCCTTATTTCCTGTTGGGTTGTGGCAGCCACAGACAGGCAGACAAAAACATACCGTTCCATAATATAAAGAGGAAGCTTCTGTAGAGCAAAATACATTTTTACAGTAGCGGATTTGTGTGGAAATTTGTTGGGTTTAAATGTAAGTGATATGAATAAATTTAAATCTGGAGATACAGAAAAGTTCACAAATAGCTGAAAAGGAATTATTCATTTTTGAATTTTTAAAATGTTTTATAATTGAAGACAATTTTCAAAATCAGTAGCTGGAATGCTCATGACACCGCGACTCTTAAAACTTGGTGCTCTCGTCTCGGGTGAATATGCAAGAATTTTTACAAACATAACCGATTAAATCGCTGTGTAGAAAGGAACATAAAACCGTCAAAATGCTGTCAACAATATGCTTAGCCCATAAATTCTGCACTGACACACTTCCTGTTACATATATTAAATACTTTAAGAGTACAATAATATTTTTTTTAATCAAAACACGCGCCAGTCCTATATACAACAAAACTGTAAGGTCACGTCACTGGATAAAATTTCCCTCTTATAGAAACAATAAATCAGGAGACCGATTCAAATTTAGAATGTCTATTTCCTGTTCACTAAAATTAAAAACGTACTGAATAACGTCCTTTTATTAACTAAATGAAAACACCCAAAAATTATAAATCAAGTGTCCAAAACCCAGACGAAGCTCACAAAATTACAAGCATCTCCTGCAATCTTAAGGATCCGGATATTCAATGAGTCCTAATGTTATATTGTAGGTGGACCCTCCCTTCAACTTCAGCGACAGTGTACAGCCCATCACTTTGGAATGTGACCCAGTGCCCGTTGGATCCGATGTTGTTGTTAGTGGATGGGGACCCACTTCAGTAAGACATTACTTTAATTACTGTTTAGCGTAACAACTAATATTCTAACACAGCACTACAAAATATTATAATTTTCCAGTCACCCAACCTCACAAAGTTTCTTCAAATAAAGCCGTATTCATTGTCAAAATGTACATTGAGTTTGGTGTGACTTCATTAGGGAAGTACTTACAGTGAGGGTGTCTGAGTACAGAGTGATCAGAATATTTATGTTTATGAGGCAGAAGTAATAGAAGACTGCAACAAAATATAACACGAACTCATAAACTGTACTTTGAAACAATATTGCACACAGCGATCAACATGGGCTTGGAACAGCTGGCTTGTAGAAAAGATTATGGTGACGAGGATTGGCCGAAACATGTCAGAACGAACTAAATAGAATGTGGTTCTCACTTTGTTATAAATGCAGATTGAGATGGTTTAACGTGGATTGATTTAATAGAATTATTTTTTAGAATATTCTTGATATCTCCGCATCTGAAGAAACATGTCTGCTGGAAATATGTTCTGCACCAACCGATAAATTTATAATGACAATTCAAAAAATTATATCTTGCATCTGGCCAAACGTTCCTGTCACAGACTCCACTATATAGCACAAACAGTCGCCGAAAGTTGTTTCATTGCGCACTTTTCGTTGCTCATGGCTTTTATGCACGGTAGCCACAGCTTTTGTTATTTATGGAGTCAGTAAACAGCACAAACATCACAGTACATATCCCTCAATGTGTCACTGTTATGAACCAGGACACTTTGCAACATTTTCCCCCAGTTCCACCTCAATACCACTTTCACACACAAGACTGCATCTCACAAACGGTCTGGTGTGACTTAAAGGTCGCTCTTGTGTTGATGCACTGAGATATTTGTATGTATATAGGATATCAACAGTTTGGATTTGATATCTGCTGGAGAAGAAACTGGAATTCACATTTATCCCTTCGTTATAATATAAAGGGCCTCATATGTGCAATTTGGATGAGGCACGTCTTTTCAAGCCGAAATGTCGCGAGTTCTTTCCTGAAGGGGCTACTGAGAATGCTGATTAATTCTTTCCGGCCGCATGTGGCCCTGGGATCGACGCAGCCTCTAACACAAATGAGTGCCAAGGATGACTCCTTGGGGATAAAGGCGACTGTGCGTACGGCTGACATTTTTACCATCTTCATGTGCCAACTGTGTAGAAAATCCGAGAGACTCAAACTCCTGGAGCCCTCACATTCTGTCCAGGCCTGTACCGGGATGGCAAACGTAATCCCATACCCAGAGAAGTTCTACCATTAGTTGCTCAGTGTGTAACCTGCTATATTCCTCATAGTACATTCTCTCTCATCGGCCTTTTATGTTCGTGAACCAAAATGTTACCTGATTTTATTGTTTCTGCCATGTTACAAAATGCCTTCATAGCTGCTTTTAGACTTTTGCCGGAAATGACTGCAATTATTTTAAGAGGAAGTTGTTTTTTTTTTTCAGGAAAGTGACGAACTCAGCACAACTCTGCGTGAGGTGACTGTACAAATAACAAGCGACTCCGAATGCAACAGTACTTACGGTGACTACTGGGATTTCACTGATCGTATGCTATGTGCTGGAGATTCTAATGGAGGCAAAGGACCATGCTGGGTAATAGGGTCATGATAAGAATAAATATTTATATGTGACCATTTCGTATTTCGTACAAACACGCAAGAACTATTTTATAATCTCTGTGAATATTATCTGAAATATTATCGGTCCAATGACGAGTTAACACAGACAGCGCTGTCTGTTGTATCAACACCAATGTTGAGCTCAAATCGACATGTTGATTTATAACGTCTTATTTTGGTTTATCCTAATCTCTTTGTCATCTAATGGTTGCTTTGGAAGTAGAAGATAAAAATATTTCTCGAAAATTATTTCAGACCCGTATGTTAGATTTTACAATAATAATTTTGACTGTTAGGTTTAGCGCTAGTTTTCAGCAACAGTTTAGTGATAGTTACAGCTTTCAACTAATTCTAAAATCAATATTAATGCACGCTTTCCGTATCTGGTAAAAGTTGCTTAAGAAAATTCATACTGTTTTCGGTATTCTCTGCTGTTTTTCAACCAGAATTTTTGTTGTTGTTTTTGTTGTTCCTGCAGCTGCAGCTGCTGCAATCATTTATATTTAGCAGTTACATTCGTCTGTAAACAATAAATACGAAAATGAGCGATTTTACAACTTTTCAAATAAGGCTAAATTCATAGATTCTTTAACATTCCCTTCATAATCCTTAACAGTAAAACTATATGAAAAACCGTAACCTAACAAAATTAGAAACAGCCAACATAAAGAGCAGTTGCAAAATGTCTGCCCTGTTAATGTTCCTATTTTCTTGAATATTTTAATGAATAAAACTGCCGATCCCCTTGCTTCATGCAGACAGACAGGTGAAGGCTAACAGTTACTGTTTGGTGACAGTTGTGTCAGTTGATATTTCACAGAACACACCGCAATTTTCGTACATCATGAGCTTAGCAAGGGCTTTGGAGTCGACTGTGCTCGGCTGATATATTTAGATCGAAAACTGTTTTTAGCCTCAGCTGGTAAAAACAGAAATACATTGTCTCGGTTTTTATGTAGAGATTCATCAACTGTTTCTTCGGCCTCAGTCATACTTCACAAGCACACAACTGCCTACATTTTAACGAAAAAGAAAGAGATGCAATATCACTAATATGTCCAGTATTCATAAGATTTCTATAATTTCTCTCCAATTTCAATAGAAATAAAAATATTCTAATATAGTTCAGTCAAGAAGCTGAATATTGAATTTCACTAAAAATCATCTTCTAGAAGTCACAACGTTACAATTGAACAAGCAAAGAAATAACAGATTTAGTAGTTCTGCAGCCACTTACAAGTGTAACCATAATGGCTTCATGCATGTAGGAAGACATTTTATCTGGGTAAGACTAAAATATTACAGATTTCTTAACTTCCGATTATTTTAATACCTACTTCCACAATTAACTTTCAACACAAACTGTAGCAGAAAACTGAAAATATTTTGCCTCAAATTAACTTACAATTCTAACTATCATTTAAATACAGCCACACCGTAAAACATTTTAATTCTCTCAACAAATCCCACACATTAACAGACAAAGATGTAGTTTGGTTTTAATGTGATTATTTTTGTTGCATGTAAGTCCATCCATCTGCTCTGATCTTCAATTCCTTGTGAAGTACCAAAGGGCACAAGTTGTTATGTATTTTACTGCACGTACATTTTATTTCAGGGTGATTACGGTAGTCCGTTGGTTGCCAGTAGCAGACTGGTTGCAATTTACGCTTGGGGAGTGGGATGTGGCCTTGCTGAATACCCTGATTTGTACACCAAGATGTCTGATGTGTGCGACTGGGTAGTAGCCAATGCTGGTGTCTAAAAATCTCTGCTGTTATCAACTGGATAAAAACCATTCCTCGTCTCCACACTATGACACTTATATTCATTGCAACATATTCAAAAAAATTAAAATCATAAGTCATGTCCCACAGACTATAAAAGTAAAAGAATACAAACACAAGCCAATCACATGCACAAACTGTCACACAATTTATCCCTAAATCCATAGAACTTGTCGATTAAAATATCTTTGTGTGTCAGTGAATGTCCACATGCAGTACATCAACAACCAGTTACAACTTCTGAACCAATCAGCCAACCTTCGTGACATTTAACAGCACAGAACCAACAACGTACGGACAGACTGTAGAATTAACAGCTGTTTATTGTCCGTCCAACATTGCATCTTTTTGTAATATCATATTCCGGGAGATTTGGTTGTAAAATATACAGTACCAGGTTTCACATCACCAAGTTCTAAATTTCTAGCTAATTATGTGCACATTAGTTTAAAATACGTACTCGGTACAGCACCTGTCGGCATTAATTAGTGCAGCTCATTGTTCTGTATGCTGTCATACGTAGATGTAATTTGTCTAAGTGTGAATGAATTACCGATTGTTGGTCTTCTTTAATGTAAACTGGACTGGTGTTTTTCAGTCTTGATTTTAACATGAGGTAAAATCTATGAAATAATAATTTGGAAGGGTTTTATAAAAAAATTAGATTTAAAGTCATCCATAATATTTGTGTATTCCATTTTCACTCCTTTCCTACACAACGGACAGATAATCCCTTTCTTCCATCTTGATTGCCTTCCTTTGTCACAATTTCCGCCGCTATTGTAAACTCAACCCCATGATATCTAAACCTCTCTGCCTGTAAATGGTTTGTACCTGGACCTTTATTTAGCTGAATAACCCGCAATGGCATCTACAACGTGAAAAAACTGGACACTAACTTACAAGGCCCCCCCCCCAACTTGCTCACTGCCCACATCACTAGGCTCCGCACCCAGGCTATATGCCATATTTAACTCCAAATCCTCGATGATGAGATCTCAACATCGATACGCGGCTGCATGCTTTATATAAACACTCTTACAGCATACAATTCTTTCGGATGAAAAACCTGATGATGGCCAATATTGGCCGAAACATGTAGTTTTTATCATTTTCTAATAAAACATCAATTAGATATACACTGCTGTGTTATCGACTGTAATTACCCTACCTATTAATATGTTCTTCCATATTTTCGGATTTTTCATTCATAAATTTGCCATTGTTCCTCCTGTGTGCTTCATCTAATCCTTCTCATTTATCTGTACTTTTCCACAGAGTATCTTTGTCTACGCCTTTTATCACCTTTCTTTTGCCATTCTTCAGTTATTTCCTCACACTCTGCATCACAAAACCATACTCGCTTTACATGTTTTCCTTCCCCAGGAATTCAAAAGCAGTCAGTATGATATTAAACTTGCAATTTTCCAGTGATCATTGACGTGACCATTTCCTTCAACTTCCTCTTTAGATAACATTTCATGTGAAGAATATTGTATTCTTTCCTCAGTCCTTCAATGAGAGAAATAAAATTTACTTATTCTGGAATACCTCTGTTTTCCATTAAACTTCGGATTTCATACCCTAAATATAACCACGAAATGACCGGAATCCATATTGACTCCTGTGTATGAACTAACATGCATTAAAACTGGTTATGTGCTATCATTTAGGGTTAATATTCTGAGCTGGTAAAAGTAAGCCATCTGTAGGTATTGAGGTGCTGAGCAGATATAGTTTATCTTCTTGTATGAGGAATATGCTGTATGCTCCATCTGCAGTAACGGGTGAACGATAGTGTTACTGTATGTTGTAAATTGATACAATATTTTATGTGAATCCAATGAGTGAATAATTGGGTTGTGGGCGTCTACAGTGCAACACTGAAATTACGACAAAGGACTTGCAACTTTCGAGGCCTGAAGAAGTAGAGCTGTATATAATGTGATTTGGGGAAACATAATGCAATAAATAGCTGTAATGTACATGCATGATATGGTACTGTACATGAAAGGTGAATCAGAGAAAAAAAACAAGTGAATATGGAATGGCGTATATAGTACAAAATGGCTGCAGCCAAGCAGTACGAAGTGAAGGACAAATTTCAGTGCCTCCATTGTATTGTCCTTCAGTCACCAGTAGAACGGTCCTACAGCGACGGTTCAGTGTAGCTGAGCGTAGAGATTTCCACAAAGCAAGAAACATCCAAACAATACTTGTTGTGCTAAACTGCAAGCATACAGCTTGAGCTAATCTCTGGCAATTTCTGATAACTTCAGGACCGAATGTCTCTACTGGCAGAAATAAATCTCAGACATATTCTTTCTTCTGTTATTGTTACTGAGTTACACTAGTAGACAATATGGGGTAGGATAGCGCAGTCGGAGTGGCTCAGTCTGTATAGTGATTGTTTGAGAGCTAGTCCGTCCAAGGATCGAATACCTGTAGGGGCGAAATTTTCAGCAATCGTCCACACTGACCTTGGGGTCAAACCAACCTCTTGTAGAATGGATAACGGGTCTCTTTCACAGGAGAAAGCGGTCGTGGTGTGGCCTAGACCAGCACCACGTTGAGGGCTTTGGCTGGATGGTGAATTTTAACTTCATTTGCCTTTTATTAGCACAAAATACATGTACTGCTGTTGAATGATTACTGAGCTACACAACCTCACAATACGTTCAGTTGTACGTCCAGCTGTTGCACAGTTATCAGTCTGCAACTCATTCGCAGACCTCACAGGAAATTTCTTGGCAGCTAATTCGTTCATGTCCGGTTGGCTGACTGCTGCATATTGAGTTGAGTGACAGTTGTAATTGGGTAGATGTAAATCGGTAAGTTTGTACAGCAGCAAAGCAAACAATCTATATTGGATGTTCTGAAGCTCACTCAGTGGGTCTCCGGAACTGTCCCAAACAATAATTACGCTCTCTGTTTGGCCGTTTCTTGCTAACAATAAAATAACTTGTTACGTAACTGACTTGTGATAAAGAGCGAAAATTTAAGCACGATTCAACACATCAACAAACAATCTGAAGTCACGCCTTTTTTCCACTTGACCCTGACTTTCAACACACCATTCTTAATATTTCAGATAAGAACACGCAAAGATTATCTTATTTTTCAAATTAATCTTCTATTTTGTAGATTTATAAAGACTCCTTTGCTTCATAAATGCTGTACGTCTCAATATTTAACGTTCAGTTTTCAAGGTCTAAGCCATTAAGTCGTTAATAACAATAATTGTGAACGTTACAGAAGAATTTATTCTACATGCAGAAAGGTCTGAGTTCCGATTCCGGTAACTACAATACACTTAGCTCTTCTCCGAAACTTCTGACGGCCCCTGTGGTTCATCCAACCTCCTACTCTGAGGGCTGAGGTCACAGTGTCGCCTTTCCCCACTGTACACTGGCAAGGGCGTGGAACTGACCGTTCACTGCCATCTGGTGCAGACATTGTGAATGTGTGGAGCTAAACCGCCAAATAATCCGAGCTGTAGTTCTGCTGGTCTGAATCAATTGGAAATTTTTGTTTTCGCGTATTTATTTTTAATTTTCTAAAGAATTTATGATTCGTTTATATTTTTACATCGCAAAATTTTAAATTAGAACAGTAAATTATTTTATCATTGTCGAATCTGCGCAAAAAAAATGGATGGGATATTTCTAACGACTTTGCAACCACATGGAGTGACACGAATCCGTATTAAGTTGCACGTATAGCAGGAAAGTAGTTGTTCTCGAATTTATATTCGGCACAATAAGATGACTTGCTTTCATTTAGACAGTCACTACTCTAATGAGTGCAGGTGTATTGTGTAAAAAACACTCACAGATAATATTCCTAAAACAAAACAATCTGCCATTACAAAAAAAATGTCAATTGTTTCGTTAGTTTTAAGCAACACACGATATGACACCAGATATACCGGTAGGCACTGTCAGTGGCTCATTATTGCCAACCGTCCAGTTTCACATCAATCATGTACTGCCTGGTGCTGCTTTCAGCTGTGCTCGCCTGTGCAGCAGGTAAGTGTTACAGCTACAGTAACGTAATGTTAGACGGTCCGGACATACAGGATCGATATATTTATTTATGGACAGAGTAATGTGGAGCAGAGTGCTGAGAATGCTTACTTTCTCATATAGTAAAAACATCCCCTCCCCCTTTTTGGAACCAAATGTTAATTACCGTGTTCGGTAAAGCAACTATATTGTCCCCATTCTGAGGCACACCAATCAATTTAACTTCCTCCCATTCGAATTTAAAGGTTCATTTTAATATTATCCGCCCACCTAATTATATTTCTTCCAAGTGAACTCCTTTCTTTACATTTATTCAGCAAAAGCTTATCTTTATGAGGAAAGAAAAAATTATGTGCCCTTAAATATAGAAATTAGTAACAGTGCAAAAGGGGTTGGAGAAAACTAACTGCATGAAGCAGATATTTCTAAGAAATTAAAAGACTCTCAGTTCTGTCAAGACATTCCGTTTCGTTTCTTTAAAACGCAATATTCAAGTATCCTGCTCACAACAGCAAATCGCTGATCGCCATGTTGAGCCACAGAACACAGTTCACATCGTCACTACAAAAGTGATCTTTGGGAAATAAATGCAATGGAAGGCGAAAACAACTAAATGACGATAACTAATAATGAAATTATAAAGTTTATTTAAATAAATGATGTAGGAATAATCCCGCTGAAAAATTATATAAGGATAACATTTTCATTGTTTTACGATAGATTTTAATTTCATACCATTTTCCGAAAAAAAAATTGGTTTAGAAACGAATCATGGAAACTAAAAAAAACACATTGAAAACAAATCAAGCATAAATAATCATTAAACTGTTTATATGTTATAGACGATAGTTAAATATGGAGATCGTAATTTAAAAGTTTGTAAATACTTCAGACGCATTTTTGGTGGGACCACAACAGACATTACCAGTCACCCTTACCAGGTATGGCCAGTGTGTTGCTGTTCAATTTGACGATAATTTAGAATATTTGAATAAAAGAGACTGTCTGTATTGGTAATGACAAAAACATAGTTGCCGATACATATTTAAAAAATCGATAAAATTACAAGGCACTGGCTGTGTGCAGCAGCGGAGATATCGTTGACTGAACAGAAGAAAACTGGTGATTCTGTACTGTTATTTGTTGCTTCATCAACTGCATCGCAGTTTCATTTCACATTGGCTTATTACTTCGAATTGTTTAACAGCAAACAACAGAATTACATCAATTTCCTGCAGAAGGAGAAACCAACTGTCTTCAAAGACGATTCTTTGCGTGGCTGGCTAATAAGTGGCTTAAAAAACGAAGGTGTTACTAAAATTATTATGTAACGTTATCCATTGAGTACAGATGAAATAAAAGGATTTGAAAAACTGATCCTCAATATATATATATATATATATATATATATATATCTTAGTGGTCAAAGAATATTAAACAGAAAATTTGGAAGAACAAGGCTGTGGCTGTGTGCAGCAGCGGAGGTATCGTTGACTGAACAGAAGAAAACTGGTGATTCTGTACTGTTACTTGTTGCTTCATCAACTGCATCGCAGTTTCATTTCACATAGGCTTATTACTTCGAATTGTTTAACAGCAAACAACTGAACTACGTCAATTTCATGCAGAAGGAGAAACTAATTTAAAGAAGTACTTTTGGTGGGCAGGCTAAAATGTGGATTAAAAACGACGGTGTTAGTGTAATTATTATGTAAAATTATCATTTGAATACAGCTGAAATAACGGGATGTTACCAAATGATCTCAAATTGTTTATAGAAATTTAACACATATTTTCTGTCCAAATGTAATGGGTTAAATTTTCACTGCCATATATACATACATATATATAGCTGGATTGGTCGTGAGAAACCTCAATACCGGTCTCCCCAATCACCAAACAGCACATATATATAGCTGTTTTGGTCGTGAGGAACCTCAATACCGGTCTCCCCAATCACCAAACAGCACATATATATAGCTGTTTTGGTCGTGAGGAACCTCAATACCGGTCTCCCCAATCACCAAACAGCACGTTCTTCAGCTTTTTCTTCCTGGAATATATGGCATTATTACTTACCGAGAGAAACAACAGACAATACGTAAAATTCTTAAGTAAATTAGGGATTCCGCTGTTCACATTCAAAGCAAAGGTTTATCTTCTAAAATTAGTATAAATGAGTATCAAAATTAGGGAGTATCATACCAAACAAAATTAGCATGCGTAGTTCATATAATGAAAAGGGTAATGCTTGATTTACGTTAAAAAATTAAACCTTCAGCAGTTGCTCCATAATGGCTGATAATCAGATGCAAGATGGCATAATATTTACACTAAATTAAACCCATTAATAAGCTTCTTTTTCTGTTCAATATGTTTGTAAAACATCCTGTACATTTGTAATCACTGATCTGAAGAAGATGTCAAATAAATACATTCGTTCAATTCATTTATATTTAGTGATAATGCATTTTCGAATTTCAGGTTTCAGTGCTGAGATCTGGACCACACAGGTGCAGTGGGTCCATCATCAGTGCGAACTGGGTGGTGACATTGGCAATGTACATGGTCCGGTAAGTTGGTTCCGCCGAATGTTGTCTGCCAACATTTCGTCATCAACTACCATCATATCTCTCGCACGTATTAAGTGCTGTAAATATGAATTCACAATTTGATAAGCGTAGAGGAGAAAACCAACTAGATGCTACTGAATGCTTCATTGCACTTATAATCTGCTCAATATGTTTCGGGCACTTATATGTCCATCATCAGGAGCTCGAGACTATACTTGCGTTATTGCCGCATGTGGTGTGTAATGCCTTGGTTGCTGGTGGTCGGCGGTTACAAGCAGAGCAGCAGACTGTGCGTCCG
>Ga0136643_10013556_pt1 | contig 12209 bp, 9 predicted proteins | sample TergutLab28metaG_FD_96883 | JGI IMG/M metagenome (GOLD analysis project Ga0136643, IMG submission 96883) | Labiotermes labralis P1 segment gut microbial communities from Petit-Saut dam, French Guiana - Lab288 P1 (version 3) (version 3) | ecosystem: Host-associated > Arthropoda: Insects >...
GCTTGTGAGTGCGGTAATGAACCTTCGGGTTCCATGAAATGCGGGGAATTTCTTGACTAGCTGCAAACCAGCTAGCTTCTCAAGAAGGACTCTGCACCATGGAGTAAGTAAGTGAAATTTCACTCAGTGATGAAACATTGGCCGATCCCAGTGACCGTGGCGTTTAAGGCGTGGGTCTGCGGCTGGTCGTTTGCTGGGATTGTGGGTTTGAATCCCCATGGAGACATGGATGTCTGTCAGATGTGATTGTTCTGTGTTGTCAGGTAGAGGTCTCTGTTTCGGGCTGACTATTCGTCCAGAAGAGTCCTACCGAATGTCATGAGTCTGAATGTGATCATGAAGCCTCGATTACGAGGAGGCCCTGGCCCAATATGGACTGTTGTGACATAGAAAATAATTCGAAATATTGTACTTTCATGCTTTTCCTTCGTACGTAGCCTCTGCACATTCAGTTCTGCCAACATTCCCTGTGCTGTGCTTATTTTTAAACGCAGACTGTATTGTGTGGATTTTGAACATCACATTTTTTCATCTCTATGATGCGATGAATATGTTTCCTTTTAGATATGAATGGAGAATGCTATACTTAATCGAAGGGAGTATCTTTTAAGTTATCATACATTTGTTGATCTCTGATGTTGGAAATTTGGCCACGAATGTTAGATTTGTGTAATTTGTTAGTTATAACAGCTATTTAAACGCTTTAATGTGTAAAGACGCATATCGTAAAGAGTTCTGTGTAATATGGAGTACTGTTTATCTAGTCCAGGAGTGCGCAAACTCCGGACGCCTGGTCACCCAGCCGACGTGTGGCGCGTAATGTATGTAGCATAATAACTGCAGCTCTTTCTCACAAGCAAAGATGTATATCAGTTATCTGTTGGGAGCAGAGAGAGCCAAGTGACAGTGAGGTGCACAGGCCACTTCAGAACTGTGGGTCCTCAGTATGAGACTTTCTTCATGTTATCATTTCTAGCGCCTAGAATTTCGAAGTGGCTCCTAGAGTTTAAGAAAATATGTGGACACCTGGCCTGACCATGATTTCGTTATGTGTCAGTAACTGAAGTCGTTTTCATAGAAGTGCTGGCCATACAGTGTAATTGCTTCGTATGGATCAACATTGATTTCCATCTCTATTTATGTGGACTTCATTCATCTTCCCAGGCTCTTGTATCAAACCACAAATTTCGAAAATGCATTTTAATTCCTTCTTCATGTGGCAAGGTTAAGAAGAGTTTTCTGTTCTGCTATGTCCTTGGGTACAGCAACTCTGAAACCCGGTGCAGCAGCTCTGTCTGACGGTCCAACAAAATAAGAAACTCTTCACCTTCTCCCCGTTACAAGACGGAATATGCAAATGTAGCCTATTTGAAAACTAATTTGCAGCAAGGCCGAAGTTAATGGTTTTGTTGTCACTATTCAGAACGTGGGCCAACACGCAACAGACACATCCTGCTGTCGAGTTCGTAGCAGAGAGATTCTTGAAAACACCAACCTTCCACGAATTCCAAGAGCATTTTCAAGGTGGTTATACTGCAGAATATTATAACGCTGCTCTGTTCAATTTAATAAGACGTTTATTACATTTTCTATTTTTTTTCTGCTGTTGTCTCCAATGAATATACATGTTCCTTGGAGACAAAATCAAGGCATAAACAGTGGAAGGCATAATTCAGTGCGATGTGGCTTCCACTGTGGCCGGTGTATAAATAACAGGCTTGTCGTGCATTGAGAATGTATGACAGCCCATATATAAAGTCCCGAAAGTCATTTCGCACCTATACTGCATTCGCCAGGAACATCCCTCGCACTGAACTGTTACATTTCTTTTCAAAAAGATCATGCATGTACATGCATCTGTACAAGCTCGTGGGTGACCTTTTCTAACGTTGTTATAACTGGAGTAGATATGAGAAATATATTTTATTGTAAACTCTGAATAAGCTTACGGTCCACACTAGATACATTTGCGTTCGACTCATCTATGTAAGCCATAAGAAATTAAGAGCAGATTGAAATCAGGGAATGCTCGGTATCATTCGGTGCAGAATTTTTTGTCTTCCAGTTTGCTATCCCAAAATTTAAATATTGAGATATACAGAACTATAATTCTGCCTGTTGTGTTGTATGGGTGTGAAACTTGGTCGCTGACGTTGATGGAGGAACGCAGGCTGAAGGTGTTTGAGAAGAGGGTGCTGAGGAGAATATTTGGGCTTAAGAGGAACAAGGTAACAGGGGAGTGGAGGAAGCTGCATAATGAGGAGCTGAATGATCTGTACTCCTCACCCAATATTGTTCGGGTGATAAAATCGAGAAGAATGAGATGGGCGGGGCATGTAGCGCGTATGGCGGATAGGAGAGGCGTATACAGGGTTTTCGTGGGGAAACCTGAGAGAAATAGACCATTTGGGAGACCCAGGCGTAGATGGAACGATAATGGTTCTTCAGGAAGTAGGGTTTGGGGGTATGGACTGGATCGAGGTGGCTCAGGATAAGGACAGGTGGCGGGCACTTGTGAATGCGGTAGTGAACCTTCGAGTTCCCTAAAATGCACGAAATTTCTTGACTAGCTGAAAACCGGTTAGCTTCACAAGAAGGACTCTGCTCCATGGAGTAAGTAAGTAAGCAAGTGGACAGCTGACGATAAACTTCACATAGAGCTTGTAGTGTTGAGACTAACTGAAGGAAGGCTAGAGTTGTGTTTATCTTCTCTGGGTTTTGCTCTGTCACACACATCTCCCTTGATTACAGCTGGAAGGTTAGAGTTGCAATGAACTAAACTTTATGCTGACACAAAAACAAAAGACAATCCTTTTCAATACTTTTAGACGTTGCCTTAAATTCCTTGATCAGAAATATCTTCTCCGTTTATTTCTTAATTGTGAGAACTGTTGTTTGTTTCCTGACCCTTCCTTTTTCTTGAAAAAAATACGTAAAACTCGTATAATATTTTATTGCCACGCTGTCTGGGTTAGCATTGTCTTGGCTTTGAGTCTGCTGCGTTGGTGAGAAGTTCTTGGCAAAGATACAGAGTTCTAAAGACTACTTATGCGTTCTTTCTGTATAGCCGGCGCAAGAATGCGTCACATGTGACCTCCCTAAGCATAAAACCGTGGCTTCAAATCGAAATATAAGTAGAAGAAATTGAAATTTTCTAGAAGCTTATTTTGGGTACTTTCCAAGACAAGCAGAAGTATCTCTGTCTTATTTCCCACAAAATGCCGCTTCTTTAATTACTTAGTCCTGATTGGTTCATATAACATTGGCGTTTTTAGTGAACCATGCGCAAAAATTTAAATGGATAGCGAAAAGAATGTCGTACGCGAAAGCGGACTGTTGCCATTGAAACGCGATGCCGAAAGGGTAGAGCCAATAATAGACTTATATTATTTAATGCTTTCAACTCCGCCAATTATAAGTGCCAATCAGGCAACCCTCCAAATTTTTTTTTTCTTCTTCTTTTCTAATTGCCTTATAAAATTCTAGTTACACAAATCTCCACAAGGTGGCACATTTACGCCTCGAACCTGTCCTGTATTATTAACTGGGAACTCAGCTCCTCCTCCACTCCATCCCACCTTATTTCTCTCATACCATCTTGAATATCCATAATCGCTCTGCTGAATCCGCCTTTAACCTACACCACTGGTCCTTAAGGATTTCTCAGCGTCTCATAATTAATCTACTTTTCTTTTCGAATAGCCTCCGTAGCTTGTCACACTTTCGTAAACCATCTGTACAGACCCACTTTGTCTCCTCCATCCGCTCCCCAGTCTTTGTAGCGCCACCCGTGAAGTGTTTTGCTGCACTAGCTCTGCTGTCAAAACCGTTGTTGAAGAGTGGCATGAACCCAAGCGGGAGGGAGTGGGGGGGGGTGCTAGAGGACTGCAGGGTAGTCGCTCAAATTCTAAATAAAAACATTTCAATTAGGTGAATGAGTCGTGCAACATTGAGTTATGTTTATGATATGATTTATATAACGTAGCTTTTAGAATTCAATGTGGATCATGTATAACTTCAGGGTTAGCCCCCCTCCCGTCTAAAGAAACAATGTGGGTGCGCGCCTGGATAATGAAATAATCTTATGACGTGTTACCTTCTTAACACTAACGTATTTGGTTTGTAAAGTGTGTTGTTGTTGTTGTTGTTGTTGTTGTTGTTGTTGCTGCTGCTGCTCCTGCTGCTGCGGCTTCTGTTGCCCCTTCTCTCAATCCACTTCTTCCTCGACGACTAAAAACCTAGGTCCTTCTAACCCACGTGACTTCTTCAGTCTTTCGCGTTCGTTTGTTTAAATTGCTGCGTCATTACATTAGCTAGACATGGGCAATTTTTACCTCTAAGGCTGAATATACTGCTGTAGAATGAATGTCGGTGCAGTATATGAAGAAAGGAAACTGCGCAGTTCATTTCCGCCAGCTTTTAGTGTTTTAAGCTTTTCATAGTCACGCACAATATGCTACGAAATTTACATATGGAAAATCGGAGTGTATGATGAAAATGTCGAAATAATAATTACAAGTGGAAGTTACACATTGCCTTTCAAAATCTACTTTGTGTACGAGATCCACGTCGTTCAACCACTGACTGTTATAATTATGGCTACAGTACAGTGTGTATGTGTGTCCGTTGTTTAGTGCAGTCTGGGGGCAGGTATTTTGACGATTTGTTTTCTTAACAATTTTCCGTTTAGATTTCCTTGAACTATATGGTAGTACGTTCATAAGATTATTGTAAAGAATAAACAATTTTAAGATTTTATTAAGGATAAGGTGCTTGTGTTTTAAATTTCTTTTCGAGTTAAAGAGAGTATAAAAAGCTACAGGTAAAGTTCACCCTACAACAGGCCACGAAGTCCCAAAGGGGAGCAGATGTATGACTCTACTCTTCCTTCAACATCGGCACTAGATGGGGTGGGTGGTCAACGCCACGCCCCGGCCGCTTTACCCCCGGGAAAGACCCGGTACCCAATGCATAGGAGGCTGGATGCAAAAGGGAGTATACTGTATATATATCATCCTTGTAATAAATGGATTGTTGAATTACTTTAGTACATTTTATTGTAAGGATACCCAATATTATAATCGGGAATAAAATACAAACATAGTAGTTTTCGGCCATAGTCATTCTGACTCATCTGTCATTCGGGATATATGTTTTTGCATTTTATTTTTTTTTTCAGCAGGAGTACAAAATAAGACTATTGTAAGAAATGGCACATTTAATTATTTAAGTATAATTTAAATGAAGAAAATAATACGAAAGATGGATTTCCTAGGTAATTAACCTTCATTTTCATTGCGATTTTGACAAGTCCCCGGCTTTAAATGCTGGGCTACTGGCTTTTAGATGCAGGACTGCTGGCTCGAAGTCAATATTCGGAAGGTCCTGCGATCGGCCATCTCGACACAGGTTTTTTCTTGGTTTCCCTGTGCCTAAAAGCAAATGCTGAGATGGTTCCCAATATTCCAAGTTGCCACTACATGCTTCTCATGTGCCCCTCCCGACTTAAATTTAGCAGTAACCAATTTCATGTTTTATATACATGTAAAATAACCACTGCCACCGGGTAACAACCCAATTGCGGTAAATAATAATTATTATTATTATCATTATTAAATCCCGACTTGTATAATTAAAAACCCCCATCTTTTATTTGGTGTTCTAAAGGGCGCGACCTGATTATCCAGTTTTCGTAAAAGATAAGCCGCAATTATCACTACCTGGTTGTTTTATGCTGTTCCCGCACTTGCAGAAACGTAGCTGTGATAAACATCTAGGGTCGATTGCCCTAACCATGAATCATTGACGGCTTGGCGTTGTTGAAGATTTGTGTGGCGACGGCCTTCATTTTGTACTCCCACAAATGACTTAACTTGATTGCTGTTTCATATTATCTTTCAGGCAGTCATTGATCAATCTGTTATTCAACCAATTTCATATTTTGTATGCATGTAAAATAACCACTGCCACCGGGTGATAACCCACTTGCAGTTAATAATAATTATTATTATTATTAAATACAACTGGTTGTTTGGCCAAGAAGTGGCATATGTTGCCTTCCTGCCTGACCAATCAGGAACTGTTCATTTGAAACATTTTGGGAAGTATGTCACGTACGAAGGTCATCATGTTTCTTAGAGTGTGGTGCCTCGAACACTGTCATTAATGATTCTGAACTGTACACAAAAGACAAATCTTTGCGAAACCTAGCGAAAACCGAGCATTCCTGCCTGTCGCGTGCCGTGCTGCTTATTCGGTTTCTTTGACCACAGCCACATGTAGGATAATTGAAAATATTAAAGTTGATTTCTTATGTGTAGTGAAGCAATGTGTGCTAATTGTCAGGCAAAAATAAACATTTATATCGATAATGTAGTACCAATACTCGCTGCGTAACAGCACAGAAGAGCGCGGTTCTCAACTACTTCGCGGCGGAAGCGTGAAATCAAGCGTGTGTGTGTTAATGTATACTGTACTATTCCATACCCTGAGTGCTGTATCCAGCACTGCTGAATACATACCTTGTTTCGTGCTTCTGCTGACCCCAGCCATCACCTAGTGACCCTACCTCATTCGTTACCTATTATTTACCTGGAAATGTGTTGGCGCTGAACAACTAGGTGGTAACCGCGACAACAGACTTGCCATTGTTCGTTTAATGGACAGAGTATATTCTGTCTAGACACAGTACGGAGACTAAAAAATCTGCAAACGAGAGCCGATACTTTGTAAACTTATGCCTGCACAGTGTTCGTTTCAGTGCTTATTGTCTTTTTTCCAACGCGAGATATATGTCCTCCAGTGGTTGCATCAGAAAGGGTTTGGGGTGTAGCTTGAGGGGAACAGGGGTGTCTTTGCAAGGCGCCACCTCAAAGTTTGGCAAGATGTGAACCATTCCTGTTTTCATCTGCATCATTGCGAATCGCCTTCCTGTAACAGAGAGAAAGAAGTAATTTTGGCTTCTAAAAATTGGTCTATTTCACGCTAAATAACAATATTTGAACGGATATAATACCCGTGTATATTAGAACTGTTTGGATGTAATGTTACCATAAAATGCTTGTAAAAGTTTTCAGCGTTCATTCTGTTAGCACTCACTTCGGAAAATTCTTGGTGTATGTTCGTGGAACTCACCTAAGCAAATTCTGGGCCCTGCTCCGAAGGGAAGGTAAGTGTACTGATGCCTTTCCTTCACTTTTTCTGGCGTAAAACGCTCCGGATCAAATCTCTGTGGATCCGGATAGTACTGAGGATCATGGTGAATACCGTACACCGGTATGTAGGTTGCAGTTCCACGCGGTAGTGTGACATTAGAGTGTCCGGAAGAATCCGGAAATTTCCAGTCCTTGGCGCACGCTCGGTCTATGAATGGGACTACAGGATATTTTCTCAAGGCCTCTGTAAAGAAGACAGTGGTAATATATTTCTGGAATTTGTTGTACACAGTCCGGGAATGTGAGGCAGATAACTATGACACTCACCCGATACCACCATGTCGAGGTATGGCATATCCTGAATGGCTTCATATGTCAATACCTGATTGTATTTCTCCATCACCTGCGCGATTTCCTTCCTCAGCCTGTCCTGAATAGCCGGGTGCAGAGCTAATTCATAAAGTGCGAAGGCCATCGTGGAAGACGTAGTCTCAAAGCCCGCTAGGAGGAAGGCGTAGGACTGAGCAACTAAATCGTCTCCATCGATAGCTAGACAAATGAACAGAACCGTTTATTCACGTTTTAATAGCTATTTTACCTGGTTTTTGCATCAACTGCAATTCGTGTACTGTACTTTATTTAGGGCCAGTAGAGTTGTAAATATCTGCTTTGCTTGCGGGAGACTACATCCTTTAACACTGTAGTTTAACAAGGAATAGTTAAAATGCTGAATGCCTATCCTAGGTTTTAATTCTTCAAGTACAGATAATTACAGGAAACAGTATATATTGGTCAAAAAGCGTATAATTATGTCCTGTCTTGTTTTTATGATGGCGAGGCTTTGTTTTCGTATTTTTGTTAAGGAAGTAGGATGTTAAAAATTACTCCCATGTAGAATACGATATGTTGCATGTAATAAGCTATATTTGGTCTTAAGAAACACCAAGTGGGTCATGGAGAAATTTGTGTAACATACAATCAGCTTCGTAATATATGCCTTAATAATGTTAGACTAGTTCAGTCAAATGCTTTAGGAAGGAGTTTGTGTGTACCTGGGACGAAATGATGAAGAAATGCGTACAGTATCATCATGAAAATGGAACTTACGAAATCAAGGTTTAGTTGTATATGGCTGAATGCGTTTGAATTGATTCGGGATAGAATACGGAGGAAGACTTTTATGTTACGAGGTGCTACTGAAACTTCGGCTTCTACTACTTTAGTTACCCAGAAATTTGCTTCAAGCGGCAATGCTTCTTTCTTGCAATTAGGAAGTGCCCGGTTCTATTTTCTGTCGGAGCATAGACTGTCCTGACTGAGCTTCTTTGTGTGTGTGTGTGTGATTTTTTTTTATTCCTTCCAGGCAAATGTCAGGCAATATTTGGTTGTCTGATCACGAATTTGAAACATCTAATTATGCAGCTTTTTTCGCTTCCTGGTACTTTCGCCCACTTAACTCTTAATGTTCTCCTCAGCACTGTTCTCAACAGTTCTCACTGTCCGTTCTTTACTCACAATGGAGAACCAAGTTTCACATTCACTTTGTGTACGTTGAAGATAACAATTGAAGTTCTTCAATCACTTATGATATCAGTCGTACCATCTCCATGAAACATAATCTGTTTTCATTTTTGAGGTTGCTTTCTCCTTCCCTTCTGAATCTTCAGAAAAATTTATAGAGTGTTCAAGCTGCTTAATTTAAACTTATTTAATGTCTGGCATCAGCAGTTTTTATGTAGACGTTATATTACTCTACACAAACGGAACTGGGAAGTGTGTGTGTGACTAATCTTCCGCGTTCTTACGAATCCCTAGTTAAAAAAAAAATTGGGCAAATTCTTGACAAGCCACAGTCTGCTTCTCTGGGCGGGTTTCAAATTAGATGTTTCCAAATCGCATTTTGCATAGGTTGAGAGAAATTAACATGCAGGCAATTGGTAGGGGAACGCGTAGGGTTGAGACCGTTTGAAAGTCTCATACACAATGAGTGGATAATTTAAAAATTCATTTTTAAAGAAAGCTGACGTGGATTGGATTCATTTGAACATAGTAGTGAACCTTCAGTTTCCATAGAAATCGGGGAGTTTTTTTTTATGTCGAGCTGAGGAACTGTTACTTTCGCAAAAGGACTGTGCTGCATGGATTTGGTTAGTTGTTTCTACAACGTTAATCACCACTTTAGGGGCGTTTGGTCTCTTGCACATTATATTCGATTGTTGTTGCTCGGCGCAACTAACACCGCGCCAGCTTCTTTCACTGTCTCAGTTGTGTATGTCCACAGTCGCGATTATTGACGCGTGTTTCAGCTATAATGTAGTGCCTTCCATTCTTGCTGCAGTTTCCTTCATATTGTGTTCCTTAGCTGTAAGTTTAGATACTCACCGAGAACATTTTGCGCACCGCTTTCCACTTGACCCCTCTTCCTAAGCAACATCATACTATCCAGGAAGTCTTTGCGGTCCACATTATTCTTCTCCCTGAAATTCAAATATGGGCCTCTTTGTTAAGAGAGTAGATGCCTGGCCTATCCCATAACAGCCTATGTTTAAAACAATTTTATTTGCTTTTCATAAAATTCCTTTGGAAGTTCACGATTGCATTGTTTCACCGTCGTTAATTTTAAATTATGTACCGTAGATAGATGATTCAAGTTGTCTGAAATTTTATGCCGTTTCGATTGACATTTATCCGCGTTTCGGAGCGTCAACTACCTCTGCCTTCAGTGTCCAAGACCTATATACCGAAACATGGTAGTAGAGTGTTCTTGCGATATCTATTTTCCCCCTTTGTAGTCCAATTTCCTTTTTGTAGCAGTTCCCCCTGAAATTGTTTTACAGGTTTCAGAGAAGCATATACGCCCAGGAAGCCAAGACAAGTATTGGGTAGAGGGAGTGCTACTTGAAGTTTTATGCCTGCATTTGTACAAAGGTCGATAGTGCGGAGATTTGTTTTGAACGGAAGATTTCTCTCTTTCTGGTATGTGACCCTACAGTGCGGTAAATGTGTACCGACGTTTGAGCGGAATCTTTCGCCGCCACCATGAGGGTAGTTCCCAGAAGACGGCCATCTTCACTGTGTTCTAGCCTTGACAACTTCAAATAGCAGTGTTATTGCCATTTATTAAGAAGTGAGTAGGCCTTCTATAACCAATGAGTTATGCTTCTTTATTTTGGAGAGTGTTATTCACATTTAGCTGCACCATGTTTCGACTTACCTGTACTGCACCGTACTCCACACTGACTTCCTCAAGAATGTCAATATATCGTCATCTAAAATCTTCAGCCTCAAGACACTCTGAAGGGTGGGCGCGAAGGATATCGCCAAAGTTGCGAATGATTTCAGAGTTGTGTATTCGACGAATTTGCGCGTGTACTTGTTGAATTCGGCGTCAGGGTTTTTGAGTGAGTTACTTTCAATCCCAAAGGCGACCGAAGTTATGGCGTCGGTGGTGTACCTGCCCATCGCATCTTTTATATCCAGAGGTAAACCTGTTGGAAGGAACAGGCGTAGTTCATATTCAGACCAGATGCCACACAGAGAACTAGCGGTTAATAGGCACGACAGTACCACGCGTAAGACTACTGTTTTTCAATTTTTTATATTATTATTATTATTATTATTATATTACATAATTTAGAGACATCGTTTTAATTAGGCACGGTAGCATCTTAGACAAGGGCGTCGTTATGTGCAAATGATCATGGGGCTTGTATTATTGGTTTGAGAGATTCTTTGGTATTTGAGGGGGAAACTGATATACATAAATAGGATTTATTTTCATTTCTTATCGGCCCACGCTAAACAAAATACTATGAAATAAGTAATAGTATAATAAACTGAAAATGGAAAGTAAATTATTTTGCGTTTTTATAAACTTCAAATTAATCATTATAATTTACTGTGGTTAATTTATAATTCAAATTATACACTGAGATCTATAAAATTAATGTGAGACGGGTTTGATTACAATAAAAGCAATTACGTAGGCTAGTTATCAAGGAACCAGGAATGTTATCGTTATCTCACATTATCACACAGTTGGACTCCATTCCTAGCCAATCAAAGCCATTGAACAATCTTACATGCATTTTTTATACGTCGCAACTTTCGTTACGCCTCGATCTGACAAGTCTCACATTTACATGAGACGTTCGGACCACAGTGTATTTATTTACATCTCAAAATTCTTCTTGCGTCCTCCATGCCCTGTCCTTTTCAGCGCCAGTGATCATTGACTTCTATGGTTAGTCATTGTGAACATGTTATATCTGTATACTCAACATTCAGTTAAAATATTCTTCGGGCTTTATGTGGTGTACTGTTTATTACAGGAGTGCGTACAGTCGTCCCTGTACTCAGAAACGCTGGATTCAGAAAGGTGCGTCTTTAATTTTATTTCCCGTCCGTTCTGTACGAAATACGCATATACGAACCTACACGAAATTTATTTAAAGAACATATTACTGTCTGTAGTTACCCATCATTTTTTTTTTAAAGAATTGTAGTTCTTTATTTTTCTGTGAATGGTTTTGTACTGTTGTTTTGTGTATGTTGTCCATAAAGTTCTTCTATATAAAAAAGGGAGCGTTTGTTAATTTCATTTTACTGGTATAGACTGTACCGTTATGTGAACTAAACTACATGTTAAACTGGTCCTTCTGCCTAAGCATACGAACGCGCCCCACACCTTACATCAGATGGAGACTTACGAAAACACAGACGCATGTCTTTACTAAAGTAGAAGAATAAAGGTGCTTGGCACACGTTTTCCCTCCTCTTCAATAATTTTTTTAATTATATCACACAATTCTTGCACGTCTTCATCTTCATACTGTGATGTCGGCATGTACACTCGCACTAACAAAATACGAGGGGGTGCTAATAAGTCCTTAGCCTGACCTACTTCCCGATGTCCTAGGACAGAATCGATAGTGTCGTTGGAAAGAGGGGCCTGTTCATGTGCCGAATTGCAAGTCCTTTCTTGTTACGAAGGCTGAAAGGAAGTATGTGAGGCGACGCGCGCGATTTCAACAACATGGAGACGCGAGCCGTCAA
>Ga0136643_10013558_pt1 | contig 12209 bp, 6 predicted proteins | sample TergutLab28metaG_FD_96883 | JGI IMG/M metagenome (GOLD analysis project Ga0136643, IMG submission 96883) | Labiotermes labralis P1 segment gut microbial communities from Petit-Saut dam, French Guiana - Lab288 P1 (version 3) (version 3) | ecosystem: Host-associated > Arthropoda: Insects >...
ATACACACACACACACACATACACACACACATACACACGTACAGTCTTTCTTTTCTCTGTACCATTTACTCGCCCACACTTGCCGTTTACCCTCCCTCATGAAAATTCTCTATTATTCGCGTGCTCCCCAATACACATCCCTTATCCTTTCAACCCTTTTCGTACGTCTGTAGAGGCAGTGGGAGGCAATGCGTGTGATATATTCCTCATGGAGTTGTCTCCAGTAAAACACAGTCCAACAATTTTATCTTGCTTCAACCAAGTTAAGATCCCCTAACTTTTGGTCGGATTTGTTTTATCTGAACAAATTCCTTACACACGATTCAATAAATTTATGTTGACCTAACCAAGGCAGATTTCTTTTTTAAATTTCTGGAGCGTAGATGTAACTTCGCGTCTCTTTAATTTCCTAACGAATTTCACGACTTGAACAAACACTTTACTGGACATAAAAGGTGTATTTTATTTTTCTCTACGACTTTCTCTCTAAATACCTTCCATCTATAAAACTCACAGTTATATAGTGTCAAGGTTAGAAATGAGTGGAGGTAATCTCCGTTGTCTCTCATTCTGTCACGGTAAACAGAAGGAAAATTACTCTTTATCTTACATTGGTCGGACCCTAGAAACCACACATTGGGTGCTTTAAATTGGCAGTATACTATGGTCGAAAAGTAACTGAAGTAGGGCCAGAAAATCTTGTGTGGGAGGGGAAATACTATCATTGATGTATAGAAAATAGTGAATGTGATATTCCCAGCGAGCTGCCAGCTTATGCACTTGCTGTAAAAGTACTAAGTAAAGCAGTGTTAATGAGACCCAATGCGGCTTGCTGTGTGATTGTACAAACTGGCGTTACACCATGATAGTTTCTTGTAAACAATTATGGCCCTGCTCAGGAAATAAATCCCAACCCTTTACTGAATATAACTCATCGTTCTAGTCTCAGCTGGCTTATGAGAATTTAAACTAAATGAAAATCAAATAGAGAAGAGAAGTAAGCGTTTTCGATGACAGAATTTAAGGAAAGACAAGTCACTTTCAACCAGGAAAGTGAACCCAAAATTATTGTATTGTAGTACTGTCTGATTCATCTTACTCCTTTTGTCTAGATTATAACCGAAGTGCGCCATTGGTTGGCTATCTATTGTTTTAAAGCTTGCTGCGTGTATGCCAATATACTGACTGCATTAGCGGCGCGAAGGACAGAAGTAGGTTTAATTCGCCTAGCAACAGATGCTTTATATTTGCACGAGAAAATAGCGTAATAACAAAGCAGCTCAGTCTCTCAAAGCTGTCATTCCATTAGAATTGTTCACTTTGCTGCATGGTATGTAAAATACCAAAAACAAAACTCAGAATATTACAATTTTAAGCTTTACTTTTTACATGATGTTGGTGCCTCACCGTAACAGGTTGGGTGTTTGAGAACAAATCATTATGGGAATATTTAGTCATATGGAAGAAGTGACAATGAATGCAGAAGATTAGTTGGGCAGCCTCATAATAGGCTACACGTCGGCTGATATTGTTACAGCAAATAAATTAAAGAGCATTAATTTGGCTGGGCACATAGCACGGACGTAGGATATGATACGTTTATTTAAATTTTAATTGATGAACCGAAAATTTGTAAGGAAGACCAATTTGTAAGGATTAAAGAGAATAATATTAAAAGAGATCTTACAGAGCAGATTATAAACAGCTGAAATAATCGAACGTGCTTAGGATGAGCTAAATTGGTGGGCTTTCGCAACTAAATAAATTTTTGGATTACATAGAACCAGAGAATTTATTGACCAGGTCTTAAAGGACCCAAATACTAAATTTTCAGGAGGAAAATTTAATAATTGTTATAATTTTTGGAGTCAATCTATATTATTACAATTGTAATGCAATACTCAATAAAAATTATTCTTTTCTACATCCTCTGATAAGAGTCCACAATTGCTAACTGTCTCTACCGCTTGCAGGAAATGCGTTAATTTTTCCTACAATTACTAAACACATTGGGCAATTCTTGCACTCACTATTTTTTTGCTACGAATAGCTGGCTCTCCTGTGGTCAGCCTACTGTAAGTATTTGTGTACTTGAATGTTTTCTCTTTTCCTTCATAGGTTTATTCTGCTTTTTATGTCCACTGTTCATGTACTAAGTAAGGAAGCATGTTGTGGTTTGTTTAAGGACGTTTCTTAAGCACGTTTCTACATAGACTCGAATGTGCTAATGAATGTGTCCCTATGTTACAAAAATATAGAAGGAAGCATTCGCTCCCAATTTTGATGTGATATAATAGTATTTGTTTGTATGAAATAAATATAACCAAACACTTTCTCAGAGTGTGCAGTCTGTTTGGATAAACTTAAAACTCTGTAACCGCAGTACAAAAAGTACCGGCCACTAGATTAGGACGCTTTATATACTTTTTAAGCCAAACAGAGAAGAAACAAAAATGTGGTAAAAAATTTCCAAAGGATTAACTGTCTCTGTTATAGCTGAGCCCGAATCAGCACCTGCAATACAAAACTACTGTTCAGAACCTGTTCCATCTTCCTCCGATACGCAAAATATATCTCTCTGTTAGTTATTTTTAATGTTATATTCGTATCTGCTTCGATAAGCCTATGGTGGAAATTTTCCGAGACATAAATGAATATGAAAAACGGTAAAGTGTTGCATATTACAGCGTGTTTCTTTTTTCAGTTACGCACATTAGAAACCAATATAAAAATGTATACTCTTTAAGGGAGGGCAGACAATTTTATTTAATCAGTCGCGGCCTACACGTTTCGGCTGGGTCATTATCATTCCGCTAATCGAAACTTCCGACAATTACCCAGCTTGGTCGAAACATGTAGAATATTTACTAAAGAAAACTAGGCTGATGTCCTTATAAACAGTCTATTGTGTTGGTTCCTAGTTCATGCAAATAAATAAGTGAAATTAGCATTACCTAACAATTATGTACTAATATTTTTCGTGTTGCTAGTGAAATATACCAGCTTGGAGGTAAAATCAAATTCCTTGTATTCAGCACTCAACAAAATTGAGATTCTTTATGTTATAAGATAATAAATACCGGAATACTGCAATTTATTTCAGTGCGAGCTCAACACGACATGTGTCACTTTTCACTTGAGTTACTGGTGTATCCAAGCTGCACTCCGTTACCTCACGCAACGTCATGCCCCCCTTCCTCGGGCTGCCCCCTTGACTACTACAAGTAAAACCTCGTTCGTATAGATATTGATTATCGAGGGGCACCAATTCTCTTCTACCTCCTCCAAACCCCTCTCAACACCCTAAACCCCACCCTTCCACACTTCAACCTTTCCATACCGCCATACACTCCCTTTATTCCACCCTTCGTTCGTTATTAAAGATCAATAATTTATGTAAATGGGCTTCTCTCACCCTCCGTCCTCAATACGTTCACTCCCTCCTCCTTTCGCTTCTCCAACACCCCCTTCCCCACCAAAACTTTGTCTTTCACAACAGCTTGGATTACAGATCAGAAGAGACAGAGAGAGAAATAGGGTTGGAGAAATTTGCAGATGAGAGAGAGAGAGGGATGAGGCCATAGATAAAGGGATAGATTGAGGGTTGAGACATGGAAATAATGATAGAGCTGATACATACAACATATATTGCAGTCACACAGTTCTGTGTCCACCACTACTGACGTGTGTGTATTGTAGGTGAAAAAGTTCAGTTGGTAGGTACCCCAACGTTATGCGGATTCAAGGTTCTCACCCTACAATATGATCAAAGTATTATATCATAAATCTTAAAATCCTCCAAGAAAGAGGCAACCTCGGAGATGCGGGTGATGTTGGCATGATAATACTAAAATAGACTTCAGAGAAATACAGCAGGCAAAGGCTTACTGCTTTCAATAAGACAACAGTATGGAATGTGATCGAACACTTTTAATCAGCACACCAACTGATGCACATATATTACATTTTTAAATTAAAACATTTAAAACGCTCCAACATGTTTCGATCCTAAGATCATCTTCAGGGAGCTACACTGTTCATTGCTAATGTCACATACTTAAAAACACTAACTGATTAATTTCTTAATTAATTAATTAATCAGTGATTGTTTTTATAAATGTGACTTTAACAAGGAAAAGTGTAGCTCCCTGAAGATGATCTTAGGATCGAAATATGTTGGAGCGATTTTAAATGTTTTAATGTAAAATTTTATGTATGTGCATTAGTTGGTGTGCTAATTAAATTACTCTACGAAATGCACAGTGCAAGGATAGAGATAACCAAACACATTTAAAATTACATAACTAAATTAAAATCATATTTCTCAAGAAGTATGAATGTAAGAGATGCTACCGTAAATCGCGTTTGAAAGTTATAATTTTTGTACTTCAGTCGCTAAACGCCGAAATGGCAAACGTTAGACGTCAGATTTTGCATGACACACAAAATTGAGCCAAGTTTCTAACATTTCAACATTCAATTCTGATGGTCTTAGTGTCAAGACAATAGGGACAAACATGTATTCCACCAGACTTGTACGAAAAATTAGCAGCGGGCTAATTATTTCTAAATTATGAACGAAGTAAGTTTGGAGACTCAAGCACATCAATGCGGATATATGTAATTGGGGGTGGAGGATGGGGTGGGGGTGGGGGAGGGGCCGAATGAAAATAAAGCCGCAAACGTCTGTTGGATATGTTCCCGCTTATTGGCACCAGTATTGGGGATGGTAATCCTAACAGAAGAGGCACATTCCAGTTAATATCTAAATAAACTAGGGCAAACAACAGTATAGAAGACAAACAGCAGAAAAAGAAAATTGAAATGCGCATGCGTTCCAGCAGTTTCAGTGACTGTGAATGTTGACATGAGTTTCTTGTTCGACAAATATCAACTTCGGATGTCCACTGGGCGGTTGGCTAACCTGTGTAAAATTTTCGTCATCTCTTTCACTTCCCGAACACAAATTCAGGAATAATATTCCTATATAGGCGACGATGAATATTTTTCCAATCAGCACTCAGAGGGTCATTCTGACTACAGGTATGCACCACATAACGACTTTTCGGTCAACGACGGACCGCATATACGATGGTGGTCCCATAAGATTATAATATTATAATATAATATTATAATGTTTATCTCTGTGTTACAAATGCCTACTGTATTCAGTACAGTAACATGCTGTACAGGTTTGTAGCTTAGGGAGCAATAGGCTATACCATATAGCCTAGGTGTGTAGTAGGCTGTACTATGTATGTGTAAGTACACGTTCGCACAACGACGAAATCGCCTAACGACGCATTTCTCAGAACGTATCCCCGTCGTTTAGCGACGCATATCTGTGTTGTACCCTTATCAACTTAATGATTTTGCACCGTGCATTGTGATATAATTATACTTACTTGCTACATGGTGCAGAGTCCTTCTTGAGAAGCTAGCTGCTTTGCACATAGTCAAGAAATTTCCCGCATTTCACGGAACCCGAAGGTTCATTACCGCATTCACAAGCGTCCGCCACCTGTCTCTAACCTGGGCCAGCGAAATCCAGTCCATATACCCACATCCCACCTCCTGGAGATCCGTGCTAATATTATCCACCCATCTACGCCTATGTCTCCCCAGTGGTCTCTTTCCCTCCGTTTTCCCCACCAAGTCCCTATACAGCACAAAAAAGGAAATGCACAGTTTTATGTATTAATATTTGATTTTTAATTTCTGTTGTCTCCTACGTGTTTCTAACTTCTTGGGTTCATCCTCAGGAAGACAGATGTATATGCAGTATGGAACTTTTACATACTGAAATGCAATAATTTGGTTGTGTTGTATAATTACACTTATCAATTGTGCCTTACTGATTTTTGGTGTGGGCTATTTAAGGTTGCTGAAAGGAAGGAGATTTTACTGCATCGAATAATAACGTGAATGATAAATTATGAAATGGAAAGTGTTTTGAAAGAGAGTGTGCATTACTATTGGTACTATTTCGCCATCGTTCAGAAGGTCTAAGGGAAATTACGACGGCGTTCAGATCGAAAACCGAAAATGGAACACCCCTTCCAAATAAATTTTTTTTTTGACTGTGCCAACTTTTTCAGTTTGTTGTGTGTTTCTTCAGTTCTAACGAGTTTCTTCTTCAGCGATTGATGTTATTTGTCGAGAGGCTTTTCCATTGTTTCTTTTCTACAAATACATATTTATAACACGCCTGCATGCCGTAAGGTTCAGGATCTATCCTCTGTGAAATTTTCTCATTCTTTAACTAAAAGAAATTGTTTGATTTTATGTTGACCTGAGTAAACGTTTATTACGGCATTAATATCTATATTTTTGGGACTAGAAACTAAATTGTGTTCAGAATCGGATGTCTCTTGAGAGAAGCTGTTACGAGTTGCTCCAAATAAATTTCGTGTGTGCGTGCGCGCAAGCGTGTTTGTTTGTGAGAAGGTACAATCGTTGTAACCCTTTGTCGTGTATCTGTGAACAACTGTGCTGTATGCATCTACACAAAGAGCAAAAATAATAACCGAAGTAAACTGAACAAAACATTGTTGAAGGACTGGATTATTAAAATATGAGACAGTAATTTGTCGCTGAGAGATGTTTGTTATAGAAGTCACCAGCTGATTAATTAGGTGTTTCATTAGTCAGACGATTAATTAGACAGGTAATATGTGATCGATCTATTTGCAGTGTCTATTGACAGATACATTATGCTACAAAGGACTAATGGCAAATACTGATAATGGAGACTGAGCTGTTGAACAACGGATGTGTTAGCAAAATGGCAGGGGCTTGTAACAGTGTGAAGTTGTAATTATTACACAACTTTCCGTGTGATGGCATTACGAGTCCCGTCTATCAGGACCAAATTCCGGATTGTTTGCGCAGATAACATTAACTTCACATTGAGAAGGGTTCCGCTATACTGCGCTGTTGTTCCCAAGGTTTAAAATCGAGGAATCAGGTTCAACTTTTGCAGACTCAAATTCAGATGTTCGTATAGGAAAATATAAATATAGAAATACCCATAGTAATCTTAATACATTTACTTATATATTGCAATATTCATATGTTAAGTATCAGGCAATAACAACAATAAGAGGCGTATAAGAAAGAACATACTGTCTTGTGAGGTGGAATATTTTATACTTCCATAGATGCTAACTGTTACAAATTTTATCAAAATGCACGGAACGAAAAATGTAAAATATTCGTAGACGCATATCGACGTTTCGGATGAATCCCTTTTCTCTGTCATTCGGATATGCCCCCATGACAGATGTGGCAGCAGCCTGTAAATACTACCAGAATAAGTGACATCAAATCTCAGTATACATTAATCTGGCAGTCAATTGTAGAAACAAATTTAAAAAAGTATGAAGTTCACATTCAAGATAGGACAGAAAATTCTGAAAAATGTGTTTAGGCTTTTTCATAATAAATAATGAAATATATACAGGTGAATAATAAGAGCATGCAGCTTCCATATGCATAGAAAAGAAATGTATACAGAAATTTGGGGTTGAAATATGATACGTATTTTCGAAGAATGACGTGGGAGGAAAAACCAAGATAATTCTTAGGGGAAGAGTTTACGATTATTACAGTTGGATAGAGGTGAATAACGACTGTGTCAAACGGATGGTTTTGGAATTACACGTGGTGGATCTTTGCACAAAGCTACTATAGTGTAGTACCATATTGATCAAGGATAGATTTTCCAAAAGGGTCTGTCTGCGAAAGCATTTTATATCCTTCATACAAGATACAGAGCCAATACGTTGAAACTTCTTCTCTTCAGTAACTGTATTTTACTTAGAAAATAAAAATGTCCAGTTGGGTTGCCACAGCAATGATATTACATAGCGCCATTAAGAACGAGAATATGCTTATAAAAGACTAGCCGAAATACTGTTCTGCTAACAGACCGCTGCTACTTTAACATCAACAACAAAATCATAAAAAAGTTTATGTCCAGATTTACTGTATTTTTATTGTATTAGAGATCAAACTCAAACTAATGTTTTACGTATTTGCATAGAAATTATACATAAAGTGCATTAAGCCTGACAATGATAACAGAAGTTGCCAAACGGATGTGCATCCAACCAGGCAATTCTCCCCAGGCACAGCATTAAGCCACAAATACCTGACCGCAGCGAAGAGGAATATGCAGCGGACAAGGATAGAACTACCATCTCAAATATCCTACACTTCCATGCAAGCATTCATCCCCACATGCAAAAACATGCACTCACTGACATCTTTCATTCTTCTCTAAAATTCTAGACCAGCTGCTTAAACATTTCTTTTCTACTTTTACCGAAAACTTTTATTTTTTTTTGCTCGAAATTAAAGAGAAAGAACTGTTCTGGAACAGATTTATTTTTCTTAGCCTGCTTGATCTCAAGAAATCCGTCTGTTTAAATTACACACAACAACGGGCATTCTTATGAAAGGCCATCTTGTGTCCGTGCATGTATTTGTGCTGTTTGGCTTATAGCGTTGTGACAAGTGAAGCTAATGAAGAGTTAGCTATTGGAAATTCTGTCGGTAAAAGAGAAATTCTTATGTAATATATTACCTGTACACGATCGAAATTAAATAGGACAGAACATTTGAATAAAAAAAATGGAAAAAACAAAAAAATTATCTCCAAGCACTTAAAATATTTCCACCAGAAACACGTAAAATCTCTAACGAATAAACAAACAATAGTTATTCAGTCTAACACAACACAGGTTTTATTTTAATTCAGTTGATTACCTTTATATGTCCGCTACATGTCTCGGCCAGAGAACATACACGTAACGGTAACCAATTTAATTAAAATAAAGCCTGGATTGTGTTAGACTGAATAAGTGTGGTTTGTTGAGTAATAAACACAAAGGGATGGCTTCCATAAAGATTTCACTTCAATAAATGCCACTTCTCGAAGACAGAGAGGACAGGATATTACTCCACGGGGCCCAGAACCTCTTGAGAACCTAACAGTCATTCATACTCTCAATATAATGTATTCGTCATCTGTTGAAACTGAGAATTCAGTGTCAGGTTCACAAACCGCGACACTTTTAATCTTCTTGGGGCAGTTGAATCCACTCCTAATCTTATACCATACTTACTTTAGATTCAATACATATTATACCCTATCGACGTTCAGGCACGCGGAAGCCCAACCGCTCTTCCCTTTTTAAGTTTCAGATTAGATATTTTACGTGAATTAAAATCTTACTGCCTACTGCATTCCCAGCCAATTTCTTAGTAGACAAAGTACAGACTCCAATCGCAACAAAAAGCTGTATTAAAAAATGAGCCCGTTGTAATACTGCAATTAATGCTGCATTGTTTTATAACAATAAATATAAAGGAACAGGAAATACTCATTAAATTCTACGTACAGAATATAGATTTAGAATTTGTCCCATTCGGCAAATATTTTTTTTTACATGGTTTGATTCGATTTATTCTTGTAGCTGATACCGCCGCTGTTGAAGTCTGCCTTTTGATCTTTGCTTTCAAGTCCCATCTTTTCTTCTCAACGTTGTCATCTTAAAGCAACTTGGCACTCGGCACTTTTCCTCCCAACCTTTGCTTTCTCTCCACTCACCCTTTCATCTAACACCATCCACTTCTCAAATCTTTGTGGACAAGGTGTGTTCCGTGCTCCCGTTAATGGCACACGTTCCCACTTACAAGGCTGGGGGGGGGGAACAAACTTCACAACTGTGACACACGAAACCGCAAACAAACTTTGTTACATTTTATTTCTTCACCTTATTCTTTTCACTCCTCCGGAAAGAAACAATCGTTACTAACATGAACAGGGCGTAAATTGAGTAGCTTCCTTTTTTTCAGTCACAAAAATGAAGTTACTTAACAAAAAACGTGAGGAGGGAGTATATGTCGGTTTTTTTTTTATTATGGGGTCGAAACATTGCAAAAGATATGCCCACAGCTTTGACTGGTTGCAGCATATGCTTCACAGGATCAAGGACAGCAAGCATAGATTTATTTCTCAAAGAGGAAAAAAAAATGTAAAATCAACAAGCAGTTTTATTGACCTATGACATTCCTTTTACACAAAAGAGAGGAATTAAAGGAAAGCGAAAATTTAAATAATTGTGAGGTTCAAAATTCTGACTGTTCAGCAATTGTCAAAAGCGTTGTCAAACTGAAAGACAGAGGTTGGAATGATGCACAGTACGCATATTTTATAAATGCTTATAACACTTCCGTCCGAAGAAGGCGGAGGAAAAAATAACTTCGGAGACCCAGACATAGATGGGAGGAAATATCACATTCAAATTGAACATTTAAAGCGGGACGATACGCAGAAGCTTGCTGGGTTTTTGAACTTCTAGAAATTCTTGATTTTGTCGAAGAGTGTATTTGTATGTTAGATGTAATCCCCATTTTCGGATGTCCTCAATCACGGTCAATGTATTTGCCCCCCAATTCCACTCCTGACGCAGTTATAACGGACAGCGGTGACTTGAGCGACAAGTTTCGTTTCTGTCTGCAACTGGCCACGAGTCCAGGCCTTCCTGTATTCCAGTGGTTCACAGCCTTTTTTCACTTGCGTAACCCTTGGCAGCAATTTCCATAATTTGTACGCTTCGTATTAGTAAAATGTTTGTAAATAATATATTGGCTGTTATTTCAAATTTCTATGTTGTAACTGTAAATGGATAGCCCAATAATGTATGTATGTACTATGTAGGTATGTATGTACGTATGTACGGATGTAGGTACGTGCGTATGTACGGATGTAGGTACGTGCGTATGTACGTATTTATTATGAATGTCTGTATCTATGCAGGTATCTATGCATGTATGCATGCATGTATGTATGTATTTATGTATGTATATGTATGTATGTATGTACATGTGTGTATATGTACGTACGTATGTATGTATGTGTGTGTATATGTATGTATATATGTATGTATGTAGGTGTGTATGTATGTATGTATGTATGTATGTATGTATGTATGTATGTATGCATGTATGAATGTATGTGTGTGTATGTATTTATGTATGTGTATCTGTATATATGTATGTAGGTGTGTATACATGTATGTGTGTCTGTATGTATGTGTGTATGTACGTACGTACGTGACTTTTCCCGCCATTATTCAAATTTTTTTTCGCGTAACGCTAAATGTCCTGGTTCGTAACTCTGGGGGTACGCGAACCCCAGTTTGTCAATCACTGCTCTATTCCATCGTAACAACTAAAGCCGTTGCTCTCTCCTGCACATATAGTCACATTCACTTCCCTATCGCACAGCGATTTACCTACAATCTGTTTATTACATTAATATCTATTCTCCTCTTGAAACAGTTACTTTAAATCGACACTCTATTCCCTTTGAGAATCGGAACGTCCCAAACCGTACAGTGTCTAGGTTATAGGGTAGGTAATCGAAATGTCAAGAATCGATTTCCAGAAGCGATGAAGCCCCCCCCCCCCAAAGTTACCAGACCAACCGTGGATTATACCGTGGTTCTTTCCAATACAACAAAGTAGACGAGAGACGGAAAAACCCGTTCTCTTCCGTATTATGACGGAATCAAGAATGCGTGGAGCCATACCTCCTTTCCCACACGTGTTTCTTTGGATTTGTGCTATTCAACAAGTGGGGCGATTTTGCTTTTACCATCTATATCCGATTTAGGAAAGGACGTACACGGATACAAACAGAGCGAAAATTTGGAGTTCAGTTTTGTCTTGTAATCTACAAAAAACAGTATTTGTCTACGGTAACAATACGAGGTAAAGGCGAGCACCTGACTCTAAGAACGATGTGCTATAAACCAATTAGATCCTGAAATTGAAATACGTTAGATTCCTTACGGACAGTAATAAACCATACGTAATTTTCTATGTACAAACCCCCGGGATAGCGCAGGCGGTATAGCGACTCGCTGCGGGCTGGACGGTCCGGGGATCGAATACCGATAGCAGCGAGATTTAGCGCACCCGTCAAGACCCAGCCCCTTGAACAATGGGAACCGGGTCTTTTCCGGGAGTAAAGCGGCCGGGGCGTGGCGTTGGCAGCATATCCTCATCTAACACCGAGGTTAAAGAAAGAGTAGAGCTACATACCTCTACTATACCTCAGGGTCTTCTTGGCCTTATATAGGATGAAATGTAAACCCTTTTTTCTTTTAACTTTTTCACACCCCAGTACTGTAACTGTA
>Ga0136643_10013559_pt1:0-7500 | contig 12208 bp, 10 predicted proteins | sample TergutLab28metaG_FD_96883 | JGI IMG/M metagenome (GOLD analysis project Ga0136643, IMG submission 96883) | Labiotermes labralis P1 segment gut microbial communities from Petit-Saut dam, French Guiana - Lab288 P1 (version 3) (version 3) | ecosystem: Host-associated > Arthropoda: Insects >...
CGAAGTTCTGCGGTAAAATCCGCCGGCTGCATAGTGTCCTAGCTTCGTCCCTCTGGAAGTATAAACTCGATTCACAAGTTAGGACATTCCTACCATAAATTGGCTTGTCTGCAGGGCATATCATAATGCCTTTCCCTCTACACTTCTTTATGTCTGCTTCTTTCCACAAAATGAAGCGTTGATTAGAGTCATCTAGTACCAAATTGTCGTATTCAGCAGTCAATTGAATGTAATTATCCAAATTGGAAATTTTGTAAGGGAAGGTGATCAGCTTGTACAAGTAAAAATATCTCTCAAATGTTTTCAAAGGTGTTAACATAACCAACTTCACACTGTGATAATCAGCAAGTACAGAAATATCCATAAACTCATAAAACATGTTTATATTGTTCTGTTGTAAACCAATACATAAAGTATAACCATCTGGAAAGTACGATGTAACATTCTTAAAAATATTCCTTAACATAACAGGTGGAATTAAATTCATAGACAATTTTCCTCTCATAGTACTGTCCAAAAAAATTAAAACCTCCTTTACTAAGGTTCGTAACTTCAAAATAGCAAACTCTAACTGAAGAATATAAATAAATATGCTACTCTGATTGTAAAGAGAGTAATTTAACCAGTGGATTGCCATGTCTGTCTCATCCTTCCATTTATTTGAATCCAGCATAATATCTTTCACCTTCTCAGATAAAGTTTCAACGGCTTCTGTATTAAATTTAACTGCAGAGTCCAAATTTTTCAAATATGTCATTTGATGATTGACTGAGTGAACAGTGTCTCCTTCCGTTCTGTGCATCTTATCTACTGTCTTGTGCAATTCCTCTACATCTTAACAATGTAGCCGTACCAAAAAACCATTTTAACACAGAACCAACTGCACTTAACACAGTACGTCTCTTATCAAGACGAGGTAACATTTCTCTAAAAGCATTAATCTCCTCTTCCAATTTCTGTAATACATATTCCATGTGGTTCAGTTCATGAACTGGGGCCAATGACGTTTTGAATTTCTGTACGTAAAATAAATTATCCCTTAGCTTTGCAATTGTTTGCTCGTAGGTGCTGAAATCCAGGTTTATTATCACAGTCCATGCAGCATTTGTCAATATAATTTCTCTATGCTTGATAAAAATTGTGTTCTGATGAATTTCCGTATTGGAAATAGTGTGGTCAGCGGAAATACTCCCAAATTCTGCAACAACGTAACATATGCTTAAGTATTTACACTAAATGAGTTTTCCATAATTGCTATGTTTAGCTGTCGTCGTTCGCGGGGTTTTGTTTAGCTTGTCCGCCATGTTGTTTGACGTCAAAACAGCTGTAACCACGTCACCATCAACAAGATGGCCGATCAAAACAGTGGACCGTTATGCTCAACCCGTACACTCTGTCCTGTTGGTGTATTTACATGTGTACGCCACTCACATTCTTATATTTGAAGAAATCATAAAATTAATTATTATAATCTGCACATTTCTCACATCCTTATCGCCTCTACATCTCCTGTCACGTTGGCCCTTCTGCAACTGTAACCTGGCACGACTCCTGGTTACGGGTGGTGCAATAGGTGTTGTAGCTAGCTCTCTTCTGGAACGTGGAGAACTTGGGTGTTCATAATCTGGGTCCTGCGCCGAGGGATAGGGCATTTGCCTCCTCCTGTCTCTATCTGCATCCGGGTTTTCAACGTTTTCAGGCACTTGGGGATCTTGGTCTAACCGTTCTTGTTCCTCCACCAAGGCTTGCGTTTCGATAACCTGTGGTTCGCGTTCAAAACCAGTGGCGATAGGCCGCGACTGTATTTCCGCGTTCTCATCAAGGTTCTCCTCTGTATCTAGTTGTCTAGTTTTCTGCCTAGGACGACGTGCGTTTTCGAAACTCCAGGGAGTTTGATCGTACGATTTCTTTAGACGGTTAATATGAACCACAAATTCCTTTCCGTTCTTGTTCACTATTTTGTAATTCAAATCAGATAATTTCTGCACAACAATAAAAGGTCCTTGCCAAAATGATCTAAACTTATGACACCAGCCTGACTTCCTAGCAGGGCAAAACAAATAAACCTTATCATGAACCTCAAATTTCCTCTCCTTAGCTTTCTTATTATAATAGGCTTTGTTCTTCTGGTGTGCTTTCCGGCTATTGAGTGAGCCTAACTTCCTTATAAGCTTTCAGTAGACTGGATTTCAAATTCTCCAATCTCTGAACTTGGTCCACGTCCTGTATATAAGATGAAATTTTGGCCTTTAAATCTCCCTTTTGGTAAAACCATCTCTCGACCATGTAGTCGATAGAACGGACTGCTGTGTGTCGTACTGTGCAGTGTTGTTCTATAAGCCATCACAAAAATGGCAACACAACATTCCAATTCGTACCGATCGAGTCTATGTAATGCACAATAGAGTCATGGAGGACTCTGTGAAATCTTTCCACCATCCCGTTCCTCATCGCATGATAAGCGGATGTCCTGACTTTCCTAACCTTCAAAATCTTACATGTTTCCTGGAAAAATGCCGAGGTGAACGACCTCCCTTGATCTGTGATCAGAGTTGATCCACTACCATGACTAGCTACAATTTGTGTAGCGTAGACTCTTGCACAAGTTTCTGCCGAAACGTCCGGAATCGGGAAGGCTTCGACGTACTTTGAGAAATGATCGATGAAGGTCAAAAAAATATCTGTTTTTCCGGGATGTTACAAAATAAGGCCCGGTAATATCGAGTGATACGACCTGGAAAGGTTCTGAAGGGGTTTCTACCTCTCCTAGCGGGGCTCGAAACTCTTATTTGCCTTTCCGCGTCTGGCACTTATCACAACGCCTGATGTACTCCTCTATGCTTTGTCGCATTTTCGGCCACCAATACTTGAGAGATATCAGCTCAAATGTCCTTTTGCTCCCCGGGTGGGCCACGAAAATTGGGGTTGTGATTTTCAGCGATTACGTCTTGTATCAGGGATTGTGGAACTACTAATTTAGGCTGTTTTCCTTTCACCCTTCTATATAAAACTCCATCCATGTCCAAAAAGTATTCACCATTTGTGGTAAGTCGGTTCTGTATCTGCTCATTATAAAATGAATCCTTCTTTTGTTCCCTAAGCATGATCTCCTTGCTCATTAATTGGGTATCTTCAACCAGTCCGACGTGCCTCCTTAGTGCATCTACGTGCTTAATTTTGCTACCAGGTACAGTACATGTTCAATCTCGAAATCAAATTCAGACAAACGTGGGCTCCAGCGCATAAGGCGGCTGTTATGGGCAACAAAATTTCGTAGAAACTTGAGAGCTGCATGGTCGGTTCTCACTAAACATTTTTTTCCCATATAAATAGCACCTACAGTACTTTGTAGCCCACACAACTGCTAATGTCTCTAGTTCTGATACTGAATAAGCGCTCTCTGCTTTATTAAGCTGCCTGCTTGCAAAAGAAATGGGTCTCTCAATGCCTTCCTGCACTTGAGACAAGACCGCACCTAGTCCAAATGTTGAAGCATGAGTTGTGAATAAAGATGGCGCTTTGTAATCTGGAAATGCCAACACAGGGCTGTTGCTTAATTTACTCTTCAACTTATCGAATGACTCCTGACATTCTTGGTTCTAATCCCATATTTTATCTTTTTTCATTAGCTGTGTCAAAGCTTTTTCAATGTCAGTAAAGTGAGGCACAAGTCTGCGATAAAAAGATGCTAACCCAAGGAATGATCTAACATCTTTCACTGATTGGGGTGTAGGGGAAATTTTGCATTTCTTTCACCTTATCCGGCGACGCTTCAATACCGCGGTAAGACAATTCAAATCCTAAGTATGTAACCTTGTCTTTTATAAAGACACATTTCTCTGGTTGAAGTTGCAAATTGGCTCTTCTAAACCGTTCGAAAACGTCAGATAATCTCTTGGCATGCTCTTCCGCTCTATTTGAATAGACAATAACATCATCTATAAATACCCAACATTCCGTTCCTGTCAAGTTCTTCAAGACCAGATCCATTAGCCTCTGAAAACTAGCTGGGCTATTGGACAGTCCATACGGCAGTCTATTGGATTGATAATGTCCTAATGATGGTACTGAAAAGGCTGTCTTTTCGCTGTGTGGCTCATGGATATTAATTTGCCAAAAGCCTGAGTAACAGTCAAGTACAGGAAAGAACTTGCTACCCGAGAGGGTCGACGTTGTCTCCTCATATCGGGGTAAAGGATAGCTATCATACTTAGTGACAGCGTTCAGTGCCCTAAAGTCCACGCAAAACCTGTTTTTCGGGACTCCGTTCTCAGATTTCTTCGGCGCTAACACTACTGGCGATGACCAAGGAGAATAACTTGGACTTATGAACCCCTTATCTAATATCTTCCGAACCTGCCTGTTCATCTCCTGTCTTACAACAAATGGGGTTTTATATGGTGCCTTCCTTGTAAGAGTTGCATCTCCTGTCTCGATTTTGTGCACTACTACATTAGTACTCCTAAAATCGTTGTCTTCATCTTCGTGGAAAATTCCTGCATATTTAATTAAAACGGGTTCTATAATTTTCCTCTCGGCTCAGACAAATGTGCTAGCTTCTCATCTATATACTTCTTAAAACCCTTAGGTAATTATTGTTTCCAGAGAAAAATGTCTGCTCTGTACCTCTATCCGCGTCATCCTCATGGTTAACTGAGACAACTAAGTTCTCAGAAACCTCTTGGGCTACCCCAAGTATCGTTCCCTTAGGTAAGGTTAGTTCCTCATCACTAAAGTTCGCAATCATAGGCGTTATAGAATTAGGTGGATATCTGATTTCCGGAGTGCTGTCCAGCTGCTTACTAACCTCGAGATCATGTGGGAAGTCTGGCGCGTGCATGTTTAACTGAGTGTAACTACAGGGAAGCACGATTTTTCCAACTGGCTGATTTCTGTGTATTGCTACACTAGGTCTAGTTAAAACATGGACCACGCATATGCCTTCAGTAGATACATGTGCCGGTTCCACACACAAAAGGCAGGTGGGATTTTTAGAATTTCCTCCTTGTATTTTCCATAGTGCCGTATGCTTAGCTCTGGGCCTCAACACAACTGTTTCCTTGCTGATGACCGTCCACGCTTCAGAATCATTCAATACGACTTCTTGCGGCTGTGAATTAATTTCTTTAGTCTTGGGTGGTGTTTCTTCCCCAAAATTTCTCAAATTGATATTACTAGTGGATTTAATGCACTCTAGTTCAACACTACCGTCCCGGGAGGGATTCTGAGGAACCGAAACGTAGGTGATCAGGCCACGCCCCTCTCTCCTCTTACACTCCACCAACAGAGCTTCGTGCTGTGATGATGCAACCAAATCCAAATTTCAATGCAGGCATACTCTCAAAGAAAGGCTACCTAAGTTCAATCTAGCCTGTCGCGGCGTCAAATAATTCAATCCAAAAATGTCACCGTGGATATTGGTAATTTGCAAACCAAGTGCATACAGTACATAGAGTACATACAGTGCATACAGTACATACAGTATATAGAGTACATAGAGTACATACAGTACATACAGTGCATAGAGTACATAGAGTGCATACAGTATATACAGTGCATACAGTACATACAGTGCATGGAGTACATAGAGTATATACAGTACATACAGTGCATACAGTACATACAGTGAATACAGTACATACAGTGCATACAGTATATATAGTGCACACAGTACATGTAGTACATACAGTGCATAGAGTACATAGAGTGCATACAGTAAACACAGTACATACACTGCATACAGTACATACAGTGCATAAAACACATACAGTGCATACAGTACATACAGTGCATACAGTACATACAGTGCATACAGTACATACAGTATATACAGTGCATAGAGTACATACAGTGCATACAGTACATATAGTGCAGACAGTACATACAGAGCATACAGTACATACAGTGCATGCAGTGCATACATTACATGCAGTACATACAGTGCAAACAGTACATACAGTGCATACAGTACATACAGTGCACACAGTACATACAGTGCATACAGTACATAGAGTAAATACAGTGCATACAGTGCACACAGTACATAGAGTACATACAGTGCATACAGTACATACAGTACCTACAGTGCACACAGTACATACAGTACGTACAGTACATACAGTGCATACAGTACATACAGTACACACTGTACATACAGTACCTACAGTGCACACAGTACATACAGTGCATACAGTACATACAGTGCATACAGTACACACAGTACATACAGTACCTACAGTGCACATAGTACATACAGTACGTACAGTACATACAGTGCATACAGTACACACAGTACATACAGTACCTACAGTGCACACAGTACATACAGTACACACAGTACTTACAGTGCATACAGTGCATACAGTACATACAGTACTACAGCACATACAGTACATACAGTGCACACAGTACATACAGTGCATACAGTACATACGTTACATATAGTGCATACAATACATACATTGCATACAGTACATACAGTGCATAGAGAACTACAGCACATACAGTACATACAGTGCACACAGTACATATATTACAAACAACAATATTGGAGAGAAACAAAAGTAAAGAACAAAATAATGTGTATCGACTACACAACACGTTTCTTTTTCTGATTGCTGTACCGGCAACTGTAACTACAGGATCGGCGCTATTTCAGCACATGTCACTGCAACAGGAGACAAGACTGGAGCTGTGCTTGGAACTCCTTGTTCCTTCGCGTGATTAGTGATGAAGTCACGACGCCAGTAATTGCCTATTCGAGATTACAGACGACATACCTGTAGCTCAGACACGTCAGTAACTATGCTTAGGGTAACACAGCAGTGAAAACAAAGTTTATCATCAACACAGACTGAATATTCTCTAACCCACGACTTCTAGAACGGGACAATTTTTGTACGTTGACTTGCTTCGCTATTCCTTAGCATTAATTTAGTTGCTGTCTGACAAGATGGACTGGCCTGGTTCTTTGAACTGCAGATGAATTATTTCCCGTACATAATTATAGGAGGCAATTAGAGATGATAGTAAACAATTTAAAATGGCGGAACTGTCAGCAGTGACATCTGCACAACTGAAGCCATTGAGCTCAGTCCCACAACACAGACATGTACATTACTGTGCGGTACTGTATTCAGGCCGCACTTCTGCCTGTATTCTTTGCATTTTAAAATTGTTGGCTTGAGGACAGCTCGTGCTACGCCAGTCGCGATGTGCTGTCATATCACATGGCGACTGGCTGCTGCTGTGTTGCTGCATGCAGGGTCTTAGATTGGCACTTAAATTGTATCGTGTCAGCAGAACTGCCACATGAATATAACACGGAGCTAAATTGCTTTTTGCTTCATTTTCTTGTAAATTTGATCAGTTAAATGACACTTTAATCAGCTCATACACATACATACATACATACACAAATACATACATACATGCATACATACATACATACACACACAAATAAATACGTACATACACACATACATAAACACATACATACAT
>Ga0136643_10013560_pt1 | contig 12207 bp, 9 predicted proteins | sample TergutLab28metaG_FD_96883 | JGI IMG/M metagenome (GOLD analysis project Ga0136643, IMG submission 96883) | Labiotermes labralis P1 segment gut microbial communities from Petit-Saut dam, French Guiana - Lab288 P1 (version 3) (version 3) | ecosystem: Host-associated > Arthropoda: Insects >...
CAATATAAGGGATGACAATAATTTTTTAGAGGGTTTGCTAAACAGCGTAGATTTTTTTTTTTATTGGGGGGGGGGGGGGTAGGGGGAAAACGGGTAGCTTATAACCGTAATCACCCGTTGCATAAAATTTTTGTAGCGAACCGAGTGTTTTCCTGCGGCGTAAGGATATCTGTGCCACCTGACACAGTCATCACCCACAGCGTGTTTGCAAGTACATAGACCACGTAAGGAGACAAGACGTTGTATGACCCTTGGCTTCCCCAAGGAAGTGCCTGCATATTTCCTTTACCTTGAACACCTGTAAACTCTTTTGCCATCTCCAAAAGTTTACTGTATTGCTTCCCCCTCCCTGTTCCGAGGCAAACCGACCATCGGTCACAGGCATTCAAGATCCAGTACACTTAGAGATTATCGTTCCGTCATTGTTCTTTGTAATGGAGTTAGCCTGTGTTATGTATGAGGTACAAGCTGATGCCAAAGGAACAGTTGTCAGTTTAAACGTAACATTGGAACACGATCGATCTATATCTCCCTGGTTACGATATATCGACGTTTATGATATATTGGTCATGATCAGTTGTACTTGCGGAGTAACCTTCCAATGTGGGGTTTGTGAACCCAGGAATGGCACATTTGAAGTAGCTGCATGTTCAGTGTTTTCTTGAAGTTATTTGTGAGTTTTGATGCTAGGGAGAGTAACAGAGAGAGAACGCCAGAAGTGTTAACGCTCTACCGACGTTTTCGAACTTGCTTTCTTCAGTACTCGTAATGGTTAACTAAGGAGTGGACTTCTTGGACACACTGTACCATCATCGTGAATGTGCCCACGTTTTCAAAGTTGGCTGCACCTGTCGTATTTCCTGACACGTGTATGTCCATTTGTTACATCAGTCACGCGTCCTGTTTTCACTGCTCAGGTTATCCGAATAATATTTTGCGAAGAATGCAAAGTATGAAACTACATTCGATGCAGTATTCTGCATATTCCTGTCGTTTTATCCTCTTTATTTCCAGGTGTTCCCTGCTTCCCCAACGCACAAGCCCTAAGTGTATTTTCTTCCGTTAGGGCGAGAAACCGAGTTTCCGTCTCGTGCATTTCAAGAAGGAAAACTGCTTCAATACCCGTGCACATGAAACGTAGAACTACGGGATCTCCTGTATGTGCTTTTATTATTTTCTTGTTTGTTTTGTTAAGGGAGCACGTACTGTCGGACTTGTATGTGTTTTAACTGGCTCTCTGGTTGGAAATTTCGAGTTTCTCTGCAGTCTACGAAAAACCCGCGAACTAGCTTTCACGGTTCATGGCAAACTGGATTGGACGTCATTATACTAGTTCATTGAGGATTAGTTCGCCCAGTTTTGGATATAGTGACTGAGACGCAAGATTCGGAGAGTGGGCGCTGTAGGTGGACGGCAGTTTTCCGGTTACGACCGGACAGGGATGAGATCCCCGCTTTTTATTCCAACAACAGCCACTCCAGTACAGTTGGTTCTAGAAGTAAATGTGTGCGTGTGTTGCGAGATAACACAAGTAAGTCTGTCTACACTGAGTGCTTTGTTCGGCAGGGTCGACAACTGTCCAACTATACGTTTAAGTCGACACGAATAGAAATCCTCGCGAATCTAGTTGCGGAGTTGCTATCATTATTACCCCATTTACTTAAGTTTACATTAAAACCTTCGGTGATCTATTTTATTCGACACTTGAGGGCAATTTCTGCTTATTTTATCCTGCGCTCTCGACGGATCTCCCTCGGTAGATACTATTTTTTTATACCTTTCCCAAGGGGTAAAGCGGCAGGGCGTGTCTTTGATCATCCATTCATTCCCATCTAGCGCCGAGTTTTAGACTGGTTAGAGCTTTATGTGTGTGCACTGCCTGTGCCTTCGTGACTTGTTATAGGGAGATCTTTACCTTTAACATTACTCTGCTGGTTAAGGTGTTGCTGATCATGTATATTTCCCCAGGGTTTATTAGGTCTGTCATGTGCACAGCAGTTCAAAGCCATATGCGTCCAGTGTGTACCCTCATGTCGTGGGCCGTCAATTCAGGATACGCCTTGGTACTCCAAGTAGGTTCTTTGCTTACGGTTTTGCGTCTGAAATGCTTCTTACGTCTCTTGGTCCTCATTTTCCTACTGCATGTCTCTTCCATCTTAGATTCGTTGATGTGGTCACGCTAAGAGTATCTGACTGAAAGTGAGCATTGTGCAACTTCTAATGACACTTGGTACAACTTCATTTGGTCTGTACTTCCTCTGTCTTGGATCGAAATTTACCTTTTAGCACCGTATTGTAACAGCGGCATTGGTGACGCTGCTGTTGGATGTTATCTCTTTAGCAGCTCGATTGCCGTGTATTGTCCAACAACGTAAGATGGAATTGTCTGGGTAAGGCTGTTGTAGGTTTGCTGGATAATTGTGGGAAATTCACAAGACGCTGTCCGTAAATTAGCCACAGCATGCTACATCGGATCAGTTGCAGTCGTGCTTACCGTACCAAATAACACAAGACAGGCAATGTACATATAACGTAACATTGCGACGCGTTCGTACAACCATTGTTGCAGCGTAAAAGTAATTATATACATATTCTGAGTGTGTGTCTGTTGTCTTAGGTATACAGCATGCAGTACGCCTGCGCCGTATTGTTAACAGTGTCCTGTCCGGCTCTGCATTATTTTTGCACATTATCTCTTAAAAAAATATTGAACGTAAGATGTGTGTTTTGGTTTCCTGTGCGCGGTTTGTCTGAAACGTTTCCCCTTCTAAGAAGAGATGTGCGAGATGTAATTAAAAAAATGTATATTGGTCTTCATTTAAAGTACCCATTATTCATGTCAGCTTGTAATGAAACTGGAATTTTCCCGACAGATTTTCAAAAAATATTAAAATGTCAAATTTCCTGGAAATCCATCAAGTGGGAGCCAAGTTGTTCCATGCGGACAGCCTGATGGACGTACGGACAGACATGACGAAGTTAGTAGTCACTTTTCGCAATTTTACGAACACGCCTAAACATCGTGGATGCTGGGTTAGTTAATTAAATACCCCAACACTAATATCACCGTCCGAGACTTCAGCTTTGGATCTCATTTACAGCGCACACCTGTCTTTGTACCAGATTTATTTCCTTGCCTGTAGTGCTTGTTGGTTATAATTCTCTTAATGTTCTTGCCAGTGGTAGATCCATTGTAAGAGTATTACTTAGACACCGCCTGTTTTACGTAGTGTATGAGGAATACACAACATTTTGTTAGTTGGTTGTACTTTCATCATCAGGTCATATAATAGTATAAAACTAGGTTTGATGGATCCATTAGATCGATGTGATCACTGTCGTCGAAAGTCAGAATATTACGCTGAGTATCGTCCATCTGTGGCACGCGTGCCCAACATGGCACGCGGAAAACTTTCCTTGGCTCGCGGCATTCACTACGATCACAGTTTGTTTCTTTTTCCGGACGAGCATTTCTATATTGTGAAGAATATGTATAGGCCTACATGTATGCACATATCTGACTGAGTAGAGACTGTATGTGAATCGCCGTTGTTACCAAATAGTACTACGATTGAAACATTTTTATACAAATCGGGAGCGGTGCGAAGTGTTGACTGGATATTTGTGGCTGGGGCGCCGGCCTAGCGGTGACTGGGCGAATACGTGACACTGGACAAAATATTTTACAATCCCTGCAGTAAACAGCTGGCGCAAGTGTCCAAAAGGGAACCAGATGAGCATGCCCTTCCCAGTACAAGGGCTTTTGCAGTGTGTGTGTGTTTTTTTTTACCGTCAACTGAATGGTTAGCACTGGATCTTGTGCTCACACACTTTGTTCTTTTGTGAGTGAACAGTTAATACCTCCTGTCACACACCCGTAGAAGTTAATAAGTGACTTGATACAGAAATGGAAATTTCCAGGTAAGTGACAAATGTTTACTGTTATTAATGGAACTACCGCATTTCCTTGATTCTAAGGCGCCATTTTTTAAAACTGTAAAATCGGGTTCGTCTTGCATTTGGTAAGGCCTGAGGATCGATGTCTAAAAGTCCATATGACTCTCAGTCGAAACGTCGGTGCTGCCTGCGTAACTCTCAAAGCAATCAATTACAAATCCGACATAAAATACGTGTCATCCTTGGTGCAGCAACAAAAGCTGCACTAATAGTACAATATGTGTACTTGTTGTCCCTTTTTAATGTAGCCTGTTGCAACTATTGCAGTGGAATTTCTGTTGTTCCTTATAAAGTATTGTTAATAAATATTGTTATTTATAAATTATCTTTATTAAATAGTACACATTTATTTTTAGTTATTCAAACAGGCTTCCTGCTATATTTGTAATTATTGTAATCTCTCAATTTTGTTTTTGTTAATGACAAAACAAAATGAATACAATTAAATTTAACTATAAAATAAAAAAAGTTTGACAAAAAATTAAAAATTCTTTAAATTTTGCACAGACGTGCTGTTGTTCCCATATTACTGTCACAAAATCGTTAATGTTGTCTCTTGTTAGTTAGGTACACTACTGTGGTTATAAATAACATGTAGTTTCTAAAAGCGGCTAATTTAAAATAATTGAAAAGCGTAACTTATTACCTAAAACAGCTTTCCTAAGAATGCTCTCAAGTATGTTGTTCTCTCTCATTATGCAATAGTTTTTACGATAAAGGTAATATACATGTAATAATAACAAAACTGTCATTTTATTTATTTGTTCGGTTATTCTTTTGAGACAGGAAGTAGCAGCCACCCTATTTACTTCCACATTTCCTGCTTATCACATTCCTCGAGAAGTCCTTTATTAGAAATATAATAATTATACTATGCACTGATTATACAGTATAATTATAATATGCATTAATAATCAAAAGTTATTAATAGTAATAATTATGGACACCAATACCATATTTTGCTCTCCAAAATTCCCGTGGGCACGCGAAAGAATTTCTTCGGAATTTATAGACAATTTGGCACGCGCCCTCAGAAATACTCGCCAACCCTGGCATAGAGTGTTGGCGTAACGCTGCTAGTGCATGTTTCGACTGTTCATCCACAGGTACTGGTTTGTTAAATTCATTACAGTTCAACATAGGATTTGTTGCTTAAAATGCGACTTTTCTAAAATTAACCATGGAGATTTAAAGGTTTTTTTTTTTTACAATAAACTCGTCCTTGTATTTAATAAATGATGACTTACCTACGTCAGAACCTACAGCTTTAACAGTAAGTACGTCAATTAAACAGTTATGCCAGCAGATCCCGTACTCATTTAGGCTACCTCATGGCTTTCAAAACGCAACGTGATGTATGACTAAGATTCTGAGTGCGCTAGTGTTTCGTACCATCGCTGCGTCATGATGTCGATTTTGCTCAGGAACAGACGATAACAGACTGCATTGAAGTCGATTTCAATTGAATCTACTGTTCAGACTAGGGAAGACGATTGCATATGAAGGGCGAGGTAAAGTAGTTCCGAGTGTATACGTAGATGGTTTTGAGTCTTCTTTTTTTGTGACTTCAGCATTCTGCTCTTCAGTGACCTGGCCCTTTATTGATAGAGCAAAGTGGACTGCATAAAATGGTCGGCGTTGTTAAATTGCACGTTGAGAAAATGGAGCAGCAAAAAGTGATTGCCTAGGATCTTTTGTGTGTGTGTGTGTGTGTGTGTGTAAGTACCGGATTGGCGTGCGAATTAAAAAGCAATGACGGAAATGTGTACTGTACCATATAGAGCAAAGCGAAGCTAATGGACACATTATGGTTCGTTACCAACAGTGCCACTGAAGCGTTATGAAGTGTGATGTGAACACTGCCACCAATGTGCATGGACCACTCAAGATACATCACTTTATGCGAATGTCAAGAAGCCTATTAATTAATCTTCGTGTTGTGGCCACGTTTCTAGACGGAATCATGGTTACCAGACTGTCTTACGTCATACAGTTCATCGTGTTAACAATCAATATATTTTGCTTCCGCCTTTTCTTAATCAGCTAATTAAATCGCTGTGTTAATAGAGTACTCACACCGTTGTCTGTGAAAATTATTGTCTGCTGTAATGTGACGCCATGCAGCCTATTAGAAATGTACCAGTGTTTCGCAGAGTACTGCTGCTTCCTTCTTCTGGTACTTATAGGTACAAATTTGAAAATTTTTGCAAGAATGCGTAGTGTAACATTCCTGAAGACAGTACCGTTCGTCTTTTAATCCCCATCAATACCAAAGTCCGCCACTGGGCGTGATCTTGAATCAATTCGTCCACCTCCCATTGCCAGCTGTCTTCCTTATGGTGTAGCTTGCTATTGTACTCGCATCACCACCATCACCCTCACCTCCTCCTCCTCATTCTTTCATGTGTTCGTTTTCAGAAGAGTTTCCTCACCAAAACTCTATACGCAGTCCTGGAATGATCCCGCGTGTCGTATTGAGGCAGAGCTACGTCTGAACATTAATATGCGCCACATGTAATGTTTCAAACGCTTATTTATCGAACTGCTTTGTTAGAACCCATGTTGCGATATTGTTCCAATTATTTTAGGAAGGAAATATACATCACCGACCACAAATTTATACATGCTCCATTGTTATACGTCAGAGGATGTTCGGAGTCATTTGCGAGTGAAGATTAGTAGTCTGTCACTGGATGGTGTAAATTGGGGTGAAAGTTTGAATATGGAACTGTACGTGAATCCTGCACTAAACACACGTGGTCTTTCACTGTTGGAAATACGTGGTGTGGGCAAGTGAAACACTTCTTTGCCCAGCTTCAGGCATTGTATGACAGTAAAATTATACTCTACTAACATGGATTAGAGATTTCAGACCCTTCATCCTTCGAACTTGTTACCCGCATAAACTAAACAAGCGTTAATATACATTTTCAGCAGTGAATGTAGAAGTATTAACGCTACTTGTGAGCACTCTCTCTGCCCAACTAGAGACATGTCGATAAAATGCTACTTATTGTATTCTGCACGGCTTCGACTGGTTGAACTGTTTCGACTGTGAATTAATTCTACAATCGTGACTTTTTCAGACACAGAATACCACAAGGCGTTTTCTGTGATTGGAAAACAAAGCACGACACACAGAGACGCAAATAGCAACTAGTAACCTTAGCTGAATTCGAACCCCAAGGCCCAAGACCTTAGGCTGTTTTGAAAGTGTGGCTGTCAGAATTATGTCCGGATGGTATCTCCACTGTTTTGGGGCTGTCAGGTTTTTAAATTTATTTATGATTTGTTTAAAAGTTCTGTCATTAGCTCGTACAGCGTAATGCTAAATTGTCGAATGATTTTTGGGCAATGAATTGGAAGGAATGCGGAGGAAGTGATCGTGGCATTTTTGAGGGGCCACTCCGAAACCTTCCTGGAGAAACTGAGGGAAACCACGAAGAATATGAAGGCAGAGAACTGAAGTGGTAACCTGCAGAATCGAAGCAGGGTACTGCCCACACACCATTTGTAGAGGGAGTTTCTGAGTAAGACACTGAGATGGAAAGTTCACTGAAAGAAGCTTCTGTCAGACAGTTTTCCACATGTACTCCCCTCATGACACGAGAGCTGCGTTACTGGTAACTAATATCAGCCCTTAATGTCCTCAGCATCTCTGAGTGGAAGGTCTCACAGCTGCATTCAACAGTCGAGTTCTTCTAAGCTGGACGCATGCGCAGTACGCCCATACGCGGCACTTCATGCACAAGAAAAAGTCACTGGGTTTGAAACCGGGTGATTTCGGGGGACAAGAAATAGAGTCTCCTTTTCCCATTGAGCGTGAAGAAAGCCTCTAATTCAGTGCAACACGAACAATGTTGCTCTAATGAGGCGACGATCCATCTTGCCGGCGAGCTTCGTCCACCTCGAACTGCTACTGATGACCATGGCCTTATAGGTCCTATAACTTTGTGTAGTAGATTGCACACTTCGTTTTTTTTTTTACACACAAGCACAAAACTGGCACAATCTTCTTGAATTAACCATAGTCTTGAAGTCGTACTTTTTAAGCATTCCTGGCCCAATGGAAAGACCGTATGTAGAGCCCGAGTCCATTCGTCTGTCCGCTGGTGTGTGACCTAGGGTCAACGAGTAAACGATTTATCGAATTTTTATCAGAACCGTTATCGGAATTCTTTACGGGAAGTCTATCGCGAGTCAATTTTGTGAAAATCGGTCCAGGGACATTCGTTCTTCGCTTTAAGTGCGTAAGTGAATTTCTAACCGAACTTTCCACGTTTCTTTACCGTTTTTCGCGAAATGTGATGTGGAGAATCTCCACATAATGCCCTTTAGTAACTGCGAGTGTCTTCAGATTTGGTGAAGTGAAAGTCCTAGCCTTCTTTGCTTGGAGCGTGAATGACATTTTGGCCGTATTTTCTACACTTTTCGTCCGATTTGGATAAAATTTGTACAGTTAAAACGTTTATTTGGTGAAAATGGGTTTCACGAAAATCGGATTGGATTTAGCCCGTACTCCAAATATCCGGTGTTGATAACATATAAACTGTATTGCAGTAACCCGTCAATCACAAGTAATTTTTATTATATTCAAAATGTAGTACTCATTATGGCATGTTTCGGCAAACCTGACCGTATACAGGTAATACACAATATGTACAAAATACTTCGGAGAACATTAGCAACATAAAGTTCTCTAAAAAGAAATTAGGTTTTATTTTCACGTAAAGGAGTTTATGTTATTGGTATAAATTTTGAAGTTGCACATATTTCAGCTGTTTTGAAAGTACTTGATTGTGGTGTATAACTTTACTTGTTGAAGACCTTGTAGAGTATATTCATGCCGATAGAGTTTTCTTGTCCAGAGTGTAGACTGATTACAGTTGTCCGCTGTGTGATGTGCTCTGAACGTAAATATCTTCAGAAGGAAAGTGTATCACGAGAGCTACTGTCGAAATCCTTCAGCTGTTTCTGTTATAACAGTTGGCTAGCGATCGAAGCCCGAAGCTGCCAGTAGCAAGGCGGCCAATTCGATCAAACGGCTGTTGTTTAATATCTTGCTTCCCTGATCGATGTCTGCCCTCATTACCATCAGTTATAAAGCAAATGCCTGGGTATAATTTAAAAAAAAAACACTGCCCACTGCTCCAGTCACGTAAAACTTCGGCCAAAGTGATCCCCACCCCCACCCCAACCGCGGAGCAGCAAATGCTCTTAGAGACTGTCTGGGTTTAACGCCCGTACTAACGAAGTCTTCTTTTAATATTGCATGTACCGTGCATAGTGTCGAAATCCATGTATAGAACCAACCTTACATGCACTGAAATATATACACAAGGGATGCACGAAATTTCCTCATACATGTTTAGGCACCCCCTGGGTGCCATCGTCAGGGAGTCTTGACGGCAGTTAAAATAGTGCTTTCGAAATGGTTCGTTGTGTGCAGCACAGTCACACACTTGCACGCCTATTAAAATTTCAGTTATAACACAGGGGAAACCTCCCATACAATGGTAGAATGTCAAAACAATGGTGGAGATACTGTTTCGAGTTCCTTGTAGGCTGGGATTGGGGTACGTCGATGTTCGCTAGATGATTAGCAGACGTCCAGGGCCCACCAGGAAACCAAGATATGGGTAGAGTCCCGGTAATGATGTGTGTGTACGTTCTGTAATGAGTAGAGTAAAGTCTGGCTTTCGAAGGAACGGAGTGGGAACCTCCTGCCGTCAGTTTTACAGTCCTTCCTGGTGCGCATTCGCGAAGATCTGCAGCCAAGACGACCAGACCCTTTAGCTTTAGCACACCCACTCTTGTAGTCCATAAGGCACTGCTTTTAGGCGCGTTCGCAAAATTACGAAAAGCGACTAGTAGTTTCTTCTTCTTCTTCTTCTTCTTCTTCTTCTCCTTCTTCGATAGGAGCCATCCCGTTGTGTTATATTATTAACTAAAACGTCGTTCAGTCAAAACCACAGCAATATATTCAATAATGTGAATATATGGTGGTTTTTTGACTGAACGACACTTTAGTTAGTTGACTGTTAGCATCGTTACGTCTGTCTGTCCTCCGTCCGTCCGTCCTCATGGAACAACTCGGCTCCCACTGGACGGATCTTCATGAAATTTGGTAATAGATTATTTTTCGAAGATCTGCCGAGAAAGTTCATGTTTCATTAAAATCTGACAAGAATAACTGGTTCTTACGTGAATACCTATATACATTGTTAATAATATCTCGCTCAGTTCTTCTTGAATGAAAATTGATTCAAACAAATTTTTAGAGAATGCCAGAACACACATTTTATGTTCTATAACTTATTTTTCGAAAATCATGCCTTTTTTGAGATAATGTGCAAAAATGTTGTAGACCCGGACTGGCCACTGATGACAGTATGGCACATGGGCATTGCATGCTGGATACATAAAGCTACAAACACACATTCAAAGTATATAATACTTATTGCTTTTCCTCTGTAACATATGGTTGCACGAACGTCCTCACCGTTATTTTCTACGTACATTGCCTGTCTCGATAGCTGCCCAGAATAGTTTAATCGAACCAGAACCTTATAGTGTTTTGGCTCCTCGTCGATTGGTATTTCGGTATCCAGGGATATTGTTCTTTCTAACGGCCGCACGTAATAGGTACCTTTATAGCTGTTCGTGGAAACAGATTCAGTTTGCGAAACTTGTTCGGAAACATTCAAGTGAACTAGCCTGTATTTTCATACGGCAGTTTTGGATGCTTTGGGCGGTTTTCCCTTCGTGACTTTATATTGAGCTGTTACAATTTTTGAATTCCTGGCATTTCTTTGTATTCTTATTTTATCTTCTTCTGATTTTTTGGCGATCCTGAACAGTTTTAAATTGCCTATAAACTAATCGATGATTTGAGGCAGTAGTAACGGGACGGTCGTGACAAAAACTTCTCACACTGTTGTAATATTTTAGTCCACTAGATTAGAGGAAGTTACGATGGACGGAGGCCTTGTCTTGGAACGTACAGACATTTGGTCAAATAGGAAGTCATAATCGTAAAGCCTCGAAATTTCATGCTGTCAGAAACAGAGCAGTTTTGACACAGGATTATTTTAATGTTGGTATATTCGAGAGCCCTTCGAAAATGGTGATTTTCACGCTATAGTATGGAAGAAGTTGCGTATTAGAGAAACGTGAGAGCCTGAAACCCATAAAACCGTATCCTATGCATGTGGAATATTTTAAACGGATCACTGAAATGGGTTCTGTGTCCACCAAGCAGAGGCCAGGGGTCTTTGTACTGAGGTTATCTGGGGCCATATGTGTTTGCACTCATAATCGTTTCGTCTACCATTATTGCTGCAGTTCTAGAAAGGATTTCGGAGACAATGTATTCGAGACGTCGGACGATATCCAGCTTTCCAATGATCAACCGTTTGTCCTACGAACAGATTTTTGTGCATTTGAATGTGCAGGCACGAAACTGCAAATCCATGTTCCCACAGAGCAGTGAGAGCAGTAAAAGTGTTTTGTCTAAATGTACGTAACAAAATACAAATTAATTTGAATTAAATCAAAATGATGTATTAAATAACAAGGGTACTTTTTACGGTTTTCTTTTTATAAAACGCTACGTGTTCGGACCTATAGGGTCTTCGGCAGATGTACGTGTATATAAAAGTTGGTGGCTGTACATTTATAATTATCATCACTACGAAAGAGGTCCCTCCCTAGCATTTTTCACGCATTACAATTATATTGTTGTATTAAAAATATACCGTAACGCGGCCTTAATTATACGTAATGTAACATTTTTATTGTATATATAATTGTGTTATTGTAAGATCAAGTATTGACATCATATTCCAAAATATTAAATTTTTAGTCTGAGATTATTATAAAAGTAATTTATTTTATTTAGGATCTGCGCCTGAAAATGAACTCCTGGGTCGAAACATATGTTTTTTGTAAAAACAATTATTGTTCTTACAATATAAATGTTTGTGTTGACTGCATTATCCTTTTTATTTAATTTGCGAGACACGGCGGGTATATTCTGTTAAAATTATGTGGATTTACCTTCTTGATTATCGTACTTGGTTTCTGTTAAATATTTTATGACACATAGTATAGAGATATTTTTAGTTTGACGTCTTCTACCTGCTCATTGTAGGTGTAAGGGTTACTGTTGCGCCTGGTCGCACTCAGTGACACACACACACACACACACACACACACACACACACACACACACACACACACTAAAACACC
>Ga0136643_10013561_pt1 | contig 12207 bp, 10 predicted proteins | sample TergutLab28metaG_FD_96883 | JGI IMG/M metagenome (GOLD analysis project Ga0136643, IMG submission 96883) | Labiotermes labralis P1 segment gut microbial communities from Petit-Saut dam, French Guiana - Lab288 P1 (version 3) (version 3) | ecosystem: Host-associated > Arthropoda: Insects >...
CTAACGAAATGTTGTTTGAGTTTTTAAGTGCCGTTTTGGAATGGGGGAAAAAAGAAGGTAGAGGAATAATTTTGGGGGGTTTGGGGGGGGGGTGGTTGTTGCGGGCTATCGTTTGGCCCATATGGGATATTGTGGGGCTGTAAATATTGGGCATGCTGAAGATCTTGAGCTGTGGCTGTAATTGGAATAACATGCGTTAGCGATTTTGGTACCAGTAACAAAATCGGATTTGAAGAGGGCGTGTGGTTGGTAGTTCTGATTTTGTGTCCAGAATGGACGCCATGCGGTAAGTTCGGGGAGAAAAAAATTATTTGTAAGGCGCCAGTGGGTCGTACACACAAAGAATGTAGACGTGTAATACTTGTGCCTTCTATCTAGCAAAAATTTGCGTGATTTGAGGGTGCCACCGCGAAGTAGCTGAGAACTGGGCTCTTCTGGGTTATTACGCAGCGAGTATTGGCAATTTTACCACTTCCAGAAGGGCGCAGTTTTTAGCTACTTCGTGGTGGCACCCTCCCAAATCACAAAAATGTTTGCTAGCTAGACAAGTATCACACGCCTACATTCTTGGTGTTTACGACCCACATTTCAAAAGTTTTACGTTACGCATGTAAAAGTTTTCTGTTAAAGTAAATATTGTGTATGTAGGAGGGTGCAGATGTTTAAATAAAAGTTTCCCGCCAAAAAACTTAGTATAATAATTTTTAAAATTTATTCTTCCCGCCCCTTTTTTTTCCTTCTAACTTCACCTCTGACACTGTAGTCTTAGTTACCAGATGTCTCTGCGGATCCTGGAACCCGGCAGGCTCGAACTGCTGAACCTTCGGTTGTTGGGCCGTCGTCTTATCCACTAGATCTTGTTGAGAGACTAATTTTAACTTTGGAATTATGAGGCCGAGAAATTTTAACAGAAAATTTTCTAATTCCAAGTCCTTGCCGGCGCGCGATCTCGAACTGCTGAACTCTGGGTTGCTGGGCCGTCGTCTTATCCACTCGACCACGAAGTGTTTGTTGAGAGAATAATTTTGGAACTTCCTGATGAGTTATGAGGTCGAGGAATCTTAACAGAAAATATTCTAAGTCCAAGTCCTTGAACTTGCGTTATGAGACCAAGAATATATTTAACAGACAAGTTTCTTTAGACAGAACTTCTGTTGGTCTAGAACCTCCAATTATAAGTTTGACAGTCTAGCATCTTAAACACTAGACTACGACGCTCGATTTAAGTTAATTCATAAAGTGAAATGTCCCGTTGCTTCTCAGTACCTGCACTTACGAAATTACATAGCTCCATCAGAACTACCAGTGTCATGGCAGAATTGAACTCCACAACAGTGGTACTGTAGACAATTTCAAGTTGTATGTTTAGATTCCACTACTTTACCAGTGCATTGCTGTAGCTCCGTATTTACAGACGTGACGTCACTGACCTACCATCATAACATTGCTAGCAAAGCGGACACACACACACATATATATATATATATCGGAGAGAGATAAAGAGGCGTTGTGAAGTCCAGTACGTACCGCAGTGCTACAACAAAATGTACTGGCAAAGTCATTAGACAATTTTAAATTACCTACAGAACTGTTGTCTGTTGAATTTAACACAACAATAGCGCTGGCAATTCTGACGGAACAACATGATTTTGTCGGTGCAGGTGTTGGTCAAACCTGTGGGTGTAAAAGTGCTCATGGTGATCAGCCTTTTAGTGTGACGCCGTGTAGTTCAGCAGACACGGCATAAGATCCCAAGAGACCATAATTGGAAGAGGACAAGGTAGGTGGCTGTGGCTGGGATTAGAGGTGTACGTTCAGCTAGGTGAAAAGTAACACTAAACACTGATCTCGCTTACAGAACAGCACTGCAGTGTCACAAGGAACATCTGTCGTCGCTCTGACGGTCAGTCGCTGACACTTCCTGATGTACTTACCGTGGAAATATATACTTCCGGTAGTGCAGACTGTCCTGCACTTGATACATCCCACCTATTTTCAGTTTACCCTTTCCACCACTACCGATCCTCTGAAATGTCGCCTTTTCAACCTGCATCTTCCTAGACAGGATATACGAAAAAGGATTAATAGTTGGCCAACCAGAATTGGATACGATGGCGAGGTCTTGGCGATACCCAAAGACAGGCTCGAGAGCTAATTTCGGGACCTTGTCTGGGTGCCAAGGCTAGGTTTCTGTCCTTTAACAGGACTCAATCCAGGGCTGTTACTGGCTTTCTCACTGGATGTAACACGCTGAGACATATTCACCTACTAGGGCTGCTGGACAGTCCACTATGTAGGAGGTGAAACCTCGGCCCACATTTTGTGAGTGTGATGCTTTGGCTTCACTCAGGCATGCGTATCTGGGCTCCTCCTCCTTGTAGCCAGAGGGCATTAAGAGTATAAGTTTGGGGGCCATCTGGAAGTTTAGCAAAATAACAGGGCGCGCATAAATTGATATGGGGCACAAAGGGCCCGTTAATTAAGGTGCATCGGGACCGTGAAGTCCCGAACCTATTCGTAATCAACCTGCATCTTCGGTAGGTGTTGTCTGCAGTATGCCTCAGTACTTAAGCAGGAATGATTTTTCATGCAATTAACTGGTTTTATTTATTTATTTATATCCCAGAACGAAAGGGAACCCGTCTTGGTAGTAAGTGTGATGATACATTCACAACACCCAGAATACAAAGCTTCTGCACATCGGAACGAAAGGGAAACCCTCTTGGTAGTGAGTGTGAAATACATTCACGGCACCCAGAATACGAAGCTTCTGCACGTGGTATGCATGTCAGCAGTTATAAACTGCCTCTGGCGGCATTATAGCCCGACAGTGTATTATTTACTACAGAGTAGGTGTTCCATCAGGAAAATAACTGGCTTTGCTGGAAATGTGCAATCAACTATGAAGTGAGATATGCGATCTTTTGGGACCTTATGTAGCGTAAAATGGTAATGGTAATTATCCTGCTTGACCCTTGAAGATGGGACGGGTTGGTTGTCCGGAAATGTCGGTAGCTAACTAGCAATACACTTCGTAACATCCCAGAAGACTGAAGATCTCAATGTAAGAACTGCACACAAAATGTCAGTAAAAAAGGACCCCATCGGACACCTACGCATAGAAGGGAAAAAAATTTTTAAATGCACAATTCTACAATCTACATATTTTATCTATTAGCTCCAACATGTAATAGAAAGAATACATAGACTGTATAATTGTGCACTTACTGGTGTTAGCCATAGTTTTAATATATCATAATGCACGAAATGAAAAATATGTCCACTGTGAGGCTTTCGTGTATGCGGCAGTGATCGTCACAGAAGCGTAAAAGTCGCGTCATACGCAGTAACTTGGCCCGGCACGGTTTCCTCTTCTGTAGTAAATGATGTTCTCGCACAGGTGTTAAGATTACACCCTGTCAACTGGCGAAGGGTTACGGACATTTTGGTGGAACGTTGTGGCTTCATCTGGGGCTGTTAGCCCTGAAGATGAAGGTAAATTAACCAGTCAACAGGACAAAACGCCCCAGATGACTTGAATGTTCACCAGCACCGCTGTAAGAATTTCACCACCACCAACTGTTGTCCCGAAACAACAAGAAACTACCAATCAGTGTTGTGTAAAATCCCAAAAGAGCACAGATCTGATTTAGACCATGTTTGAAGCCTGAAATCACACAACTGTGGAAGTGTTGCATGATTGTGGAACTGTTATACAGCCTAAGGTGGGGGTTCTTTTGTGCCATGGACCCCTTTGAGAGACTGGTAAAACCTACTGACCCCTTCTCATGAAAATGTATTTAAATACATAAAATAAATTACACAGACTATATATCTAGCTTTACAATCTATATTACAGATTGTACTACAAGGGAAACCAATTATGCTCAAATACACTTTTCAACAAATTGAAAAAATGCATAATATGGTAATACAGTGCTTCTTTATTAATCTGTGAAATCAACAACAACACAATAGGTACATTTAGAAGATAGGCAGGCAGAAAGTTGAAATTAAATTTCATTTTTTTAAAAAGACAGTTCACTGCAAAAGTGAATTTATTCTGGTTTCCCTTTCTTTGGTTATAATAACTTTAGATAATAAGATTTAACAAAGTTAACAAACATTTTTGGATTCTAGAGGCCATAAAATTACCTTGTTGCCTACATTAATGAAAAGCTAAATTTCAGTTAGAGGTTAGTGCATATAAAGCTGTAATTTTTTTCCCGTCCAAGTTCATAGACCCCCTGAAATCCAGACCCCAGGCTAGGAACAGTTGGCCTAAGCAGAGAAAATGACATGAGGAAGCCCTGAAATACAAGCAGCTATCACTGCAGCACAGTATCAGTGTGTATATGCTTAAGCAAGCATAAGGCCCTCTACCCATAAATGCAGCAGCTACCAGAAGTGGGATGATTACACAATAAAATGACATGATATAATGTGAGCAAGGTAACATCTGCAGACTCCCACACTCTGAAACAAAACATGCCTGGAATGCAGTTTAAATTATTGGCCTAAGTAAGACCTCTGCTCAAGATTTAGACCACTCTTACACTCCTTCCCTGTGGTTACACAGGAATGACTTAACTTAAGACAATCTTGCATCATTGCTAAAAACATGGCTTATTCAGCCTTCCACTGTGGAATCCTGTATTAAGGAAACTTGTCTTATCCATGCCATGAAGGCATAATGGGGGAACAGAGGTACAGCTCCACTCATTCTTAAACTTGGCCATTAAATGGAGAAGTGTGGTCAACTCCATGCCCTGGCCACTTTACCCCCCAGGGAATAATCCCTGTATCCTTTGAATAAGAGGCTGGGTGGGCCCACAGCCTGTCTGGACATTTCAGAGAAGAGAAAAATTGCATGTCTCTACTGGGGTCCAAAACCTGTATCTTGCAGCCTGTACCATAGTCACTATAGCTCGTTCATTCGCACTGCTCAGTGAATGGAGACTAGTAATCAGCACACCCAACCAAGTCCTGTATGTAGAACATACTGTACATAGTCTGCTGTTATGCCATGAGTCCTAGGTGGCACATGGAGCTTTTTTCTATTGAATCTGTTTGTCTTGTGGACTATATCTTGAACTTTTTGTATCTTCAGCTCACACCTGTACTACACAACATGTCATAACTGTCAGTTCATTCGCATATTCTCTCAATGAAGACAAAATGTCGTGTCTCTTTATTCTTGTCTTCTGCCACTAACATTCCAATTTAACACGTCCTAAGATCATGCCCCGAGTATTACATAGCTTTGCTCCTTACAGTCCTTGACATAATTTATAGCAGTTCAAATACAGCAAAACATCAACAGTTTTGTATATTTTCTTAACCAACTTACATGCAAGTTGCTTCTGCACTGTCTGCCCAGTACTTCTGGTATGGGTCAGGTTGAAAATGTGGATGGGAGAGGATTCCACTCGCACAATGATATTTATCATCAGGACATTAATTATAACTGTTTATATTTATTATACCAAACTTACAAAAACATTGCAACCAATAAGATATCTTGCATACTGTACTTTAGGACACAATGCCAACAGTACACACAATGTGTGAATAACTGGAGTTTGCAAAGTTTGTAAATCCACACCAAATTAACACAAAAGTGCAACTTCCAACATACATTCATACTTCACTTAAATTCACCAAGCTTGTGGACCCAAACTTTAGGCCTCTATGTCTCATAATTCTTTTGTAGCAAGAATTAAAAAAAAAAGTCAACTTTCTTTCATGACATAGCTTAACTATGGACCCATTTCAGCTACAGAGTCATGTTGGGCTACTCTAAAAGCTGACAAAATGCATGTGAAATCTGTGTTTTCAGTGTAGAAAGTATTAAGATTATGGGTTCATTGTATGTGATGTGGTAGTGTTTGATACATAAGTACCAACATCTTGGTGGAACCTGGCATTTCCATCTTCAGACTTAGAGGGAATTAACTCTTGTACCCTGAAGAGGGGGGCAGAAGGTTCCTCCAGATTGTTTGGGTCTGTCTACCAAACCTTATGGAATCACATCCCATGACTTTATTCTCAACAAACTGAGGTCCCCATTACATATCACATGGCTAGGTTTAATATACATGAACACCAGGTTTGTCAAACTGCACATCAAATTCCTCAACAGATATGCAATTAAGTTTCTCAGTTCACAAAACATATGGTGAAGTCCCCACTTTGAACCTGTCCAGCACTGAGAATTTATAGCTGTTGTGTGTTCGGGTGTCACATTAACAGGAGGATTTGGGTATAAATAATGCTGACATCTTCTAAGGAAATGGAATTAAGTCAAATGAAAGTGGAGTATTACCCTACTTCAGATACTGAGCAAGCTCCACTGTTTAAGTAGTGTACTCTGCCACAAGATATTTTAACCCCTCCCTAACAGCCAGTTACATCATACATAGGATAAATTTCTAGCTGCAGCATAGTAAATTTTATAAGCTTTTTATGAAGTTTCAAGTTCTGAGACTTTTAAGCCTCATTTTGTACATCATACTAGGGCGCTTCATTTCATGACTGACAGTTGCTATGATCATATGACTGAATGGGTGTGGAGCATTGGTAGAATAATACTGACAGGGAAAAATCAAAATACTCAGAGCAAAACCTGGCCCAGTGCCACTCTGTCCCATACAGAACGGCCTACAAGTGAACCCAGGCATCTGTGGTGAGAGGTCCCGGACTAATAGTCAGAGACATCTACCTATGGTGGGAAAATTGACCTAAGAATGTTTTCTACTGTAAAGGCTAGTTCCGATGTGTTGTATTACATGTAGTGTGTGTTGCAAATACAGGCTGTGAGAAGTTATGTAACAGAAACTGACACACAGCTGTTCTGTCTGAAGTTAGCTACATATGCCAAATACCACATATCCAGTATTTGGACTATTTTCTTTAATATCAAGTATCCATCACTGCTAACTAAGGAACAGCCTGTTCTGATGGCAGCTAGAGATAAGAGCAAGAAACCTTCACGTAATGCCAGTGCCTCAAATTAAATGCCTCACCACAGAAACTGGTGACCCCATTTTTCCTGCTCTTTAGGTTAATTTCAAGCACTATAATTTGACAGTAATAAAATCCATGATGTCAATGAAACTGTCTTAACTGCTGTTCAACACAGACATTCGGAGACTGTTAAGTGTCAAGGGGAAAATGTGAGATAAGCTGACTTTTGTGGAATGAGGATCAGTAACAATGACAGTGACAGGTGTACAAAAAGCAGGACATACAGAAATACAGCCACTACTGTGCTGTGTTGCAGAGGCTGTTGCATTGATGACTAGATTAGTCGTGCGAGTCGTGTCTTGCTACTGACAGATGCAAATGGAGAAGCTCTGCAATTGCCACTGAGCCACATCTGTTTCATACTCTGTGTCTTCATTATCAGATTCCTGTCTGAGGATTCTGGAGGGAATTTTGCTCCTGCTGACCTTATCATTATGATTGGTAACTAATGGGCATGGTGTCCTATTGTGATTCAATGTTTCATGTACCTGAGTCATATGGCTAAATTCAGAAGTAAAGTAGTGGCTTGGTATACGTGTACCAAAGCATGTCAGAAGCCTTGCATCACAACTAAGTGTCATGCCCTGTGGGCCAAACTGAACCATAAAAACGATCACATGTTTGTTTATGTCTTACAGATGTAGTGCATATTGTAATAGCAGGATATGACAAATTGTTGTTATACTTAACATCACACTGAACATGCAGCTTGTCACTTATTTCACAAAAGTGTAGATGTTTGTGAAAAACATCCTAATTCATTTATAAGCTTTTACTGCCTTCACTGTAATGAAATTTCATTGCAATAAACATAATCTGTCCCACAAATGTATCATACTATGATTTTTACTGTAGTAACTTCTGCAAGTTTTGTCATGGTTAAAAAAATTAATTTTGATATGAAACAGCAGCAGCAGGTACAGGACTGTTTGTTATTTCCATTTCCTTCCATAGGGTCTACAAGCTCAGCATACTTCACTGAACCAAAATGGTCAGCAGTATGGTGTGTTGAATTGACTTGGTTCATTGATCCATGTAATGAAGGACTGTAGAATCTGTATGGCAGCTCACAACACTGTCACATTAAGATCTTCACGCTCCAATCCTTCAGGACCTGAACAAATCATGCTTTAAATGCACTTTTCTCTATTCCATGCTACTGGATCATTACCTACCACATTTATTTGAGAATTTTTAAGCAATTCAATATTTACACACATAACACAGTGTTCCAGTGAGCTGTACAATCAACAGAATATTCTGACTTGTGCATTATGATAAAATTATGCAACATGAACCAATGCAATGCCCACTTTTAAAATTAATACTTTAATTCAATTTTTCAATTTTTGACGTTTTATGCTTGTTTCCAACTGTCCTGAGAATGAACCCATGAGCTTTGAAACACGCAGAAGACGTCAAAAATAAAAAACTGAATTAAAGCATTAATTTGAAAAGTGGGCATTTCATTGGTTCATGTTGCATAATAATATCCTGACATTATGGCCAAAGAAAACAGACTTCCCCCTGGTTGATCCTTATCAGCCTGCTGTTTGATGATAGTTCTAAAGGCAAAAGAGGCACATGCCCCTCAGATCTGACCATAGTATTGTAAGGGAGACATAACACCCATCTTGTTACCTTGTCAAGCATGTCAATAGCTCAATAACTACTGGCATTCTTTCAGCACCCCTTTGTGTTCTCATTCGCACCGATGCTTCCCCATAATTTCAATATCTGCAGCTTGATGTGTCTCGGTTTCAGTAACATCTCCAATGGGTCTCAACGGACTGGCCCTCACAGTCTGCAAATAAACAAATGTACACATATAGCTACAGGTACATACAACAATATCATATTTTATCACTGCTACAGCAGGCCTCATACCTCTGACTGTTTGTTTTTAAAACAGTGACTATGCCATAGCAAACAAAACAACAGAATTTTACTTCCCTTGGTCTTGTAGCAGCAATTCTGAATTGGGAACACACACAGTTACAACAGGTCATACACGAATACCATACAAGTATACATAGCATATAATTTGTATACTGTTACACACCAGCCAGAAGGACCCATTAATACCTTGAAAAATTGCATTTGCACTCCATGTTTCTAAATAACAGCTTGCTTAAACATTGTCATAAATTTCTGTTCTATGCCAGCTACAAGACCTAAACAGTGAATGGCAAGCTCATATTTCTGACATCACACATGCTAATTAATAGCTCATTTAAGTTAAAATTTCATTCACTAAATGCTTCCTGAATTACTATAGGCAGTTTATAAAAACAAGATACAAGAAATGAACTAAGAAGCTTTCAGCGCTCACTTATAAGTACTTTTACATCATGGCTGATGATTTGAATCTTAGATAAAAAAAACCATCTTGCACAACACATATCCTTCTGGCAACATCACTGTTAGCTTCTGACACCAGCAAGACATCTATTTCTCATTTACACTGCATGTTTCTGAATTTGTTTGCTGGCTACAATGAGAATATGTAATCATGGCCAAAGTTAAGTGTTATGAATCGGGTACATAATTTGCTACAAATGACTTTTCTTTAAATGTACCAATACTGTAATGATTTTCTTTTAGAAGTAAAGATGTTCTTGGTGCCCAAAAAATTGCCCCACTCAAAAAGAAATGAAAGTATAAAGCATCTGTTGTCATCAGCCCTGTAACTGCCACCATGGCAAAGCATACTGAACTACATCTATGGATACATAAATTTGATATGTTACTATCGGGTTAAGTTATCAATTTGCACACCAAGAAATTTCGTTGTAATAATGAATTTGATTGTTTCATTACCATAACCTATATTTAGTTTAATGTAAATACATTTTATTGCTTGTGACACATCTGGTTAAGTTTTGCATGCTTATTTACTTTAAGCCAGTTCTCCAACAAGGCAAATACATTATCAAGCCAATTCTGAATTTGGTCTATTTCAGGACACAATAACACATGATGCGAATAACATCGGCCAGTATAGGTTAGGGCTGCAAATTGACAGTCTGGATAGCAATAATTTATGTACAACTGAGGAAACTCGGCACCCAAACTAAGAAATTATCAACAGAATAATGAGGAGCTTTATCGGGGGTCTGTTGACATAAATATTTAGGAAGTTCCATATTCTTGCACCTGCCAGTGTATCCACACCCTCCACACTACCATTTGCTGTGGGAATGGAATAAATTCCAACACACTCAGGCATAAACAATACATAATTTTTACATGCTGAATACTAAGCCTCACAAATGACACAGTTTATACTATCCTGCAAACGTGTTATTCAATAACATTCCCCCGACCATTGATAAGGAGTTTTTAAGGCACCATTTTAGAAGTGCCTATTATGTTCAATCCTAGTCTGTACAGGAACCCACCTTCAATAAGAATCCCAAAAAAAATCTTGCAGGCTAAAAATTGAGAAGTTGTATGCTGAAAGAAGTACCCCAAAATTGTTCATGACTAATGTAAAACTAAGATTTGTGTTTACATAAAGTGTTAAGATTAGGCCCTAACATGTTCTACAGTCTTTGCCCACTCAAATGAAGGATGTGTGGAATGCGAATAAATAAATTAAATTTTATTCTTTATACTGACCACAATGGAAGGCCACCATTTTGCATTTTTTGAAAATATACTTTGCTACACATCAATTAACAGGAAGTGACACGAACATCCAATACTAAAACCACGTATTGTGTAAACACCATGCACCATAAAAATACATTTTAATACACGTAACTACCTATTCATGAATAAACGTAATGTCGCCACCTTCTGTAAGCGAATTTTTAGCAGCAATAGTAGCTCGTCACGTACCACTAAAAAACTGTTTTGTTTTGTGCATGCACTTCGTTAGATTTACTCAGTTTTTTCAACTAAGAATTCCAAAAACCTTACCTTTTTTGTTCCTTCCAAATGCGATCTTAAACCCAGATTTCCAAAAACGCGTGCTTTTTGAAGTTTCCAAGCCATGACCACGTGACGTGGAAAGACCAACACACAGATGACATAAGCCACTTTTTCAGTGCCATGGATCTGTGTGAATACAACACACTACGCCCACACATCAGGAACTCAGTTTCCTCCATTGGGCACAGTCTGCCGACTTTCTCGGCCCACAATTTTGCACTGTAAATAAATAAATAAATAAATGATTATATTACAATCCCAACATAAAGCACCGTTCATGCTCGTGCAGTCCTCAATAATGAACACTTAATGCATATTTAATTAAAAACTGAGATCTGAATTTGCCACATGCGAAAACTTTACAAAGCAAAAGAAAAATGCAACTCTTATTGTAATGCATGATGCTACCCAATATTGTGTGGGTGATAAAATCGAGAACGAGATGGGCTGGGCATGTGGCGCGTATGGGTGAGGAGAGGGGGGTGTATAGAGTCTTGGTGGGGAAACCGGAGGGAAAGAGACCACTGGGGAGACCTAGGCGTAGATGGGTGTATAATATTAGGACGGATCTCCAGGAGGTGGGATGTGGGTATATGGACCGGATTGGGCTGCTTCAGGATAGAGACAGGCGGCGGACGCTTGTGAGTGCGGTAATGAACCTTCGGTTTCCGTGAAATGCGGAGAATTTCTTGACTAGCTGCAAACCAGTTAGCTTCTCAAGAAGGACTGTGCACCATGGAGTAAGTAAGTATGATGCCACATTCAGTGATCACACGAGAGTCAGTATGTGGACGTTTATGAACTCTGTTTGGCACCGAAAATGGGTTATGGGGCATGTGAATAAGTGGTCATATATATATATATATATCTGTTCTGTAATATTATGAACATACCGCACTGGATTCCTTGGAAATCTGAAGAGTTTTCCTGTTCCTTGCCTGTGCCGCGCTGTGCACCCTACGGCGTAACAACTTCGGTAAACACCGTCCATTGCACACTGCACACAAGATTTGTGTATGAAATGATACGCATAACGAAACGTTGTGTTACGTTCAACAAATATGCAAGAAACGTTAACTTCCACAACGAAATGAAAACTACAGTAACACTATCAGAAACCCATGCTGCGTTGTCTTTCTCAGTTGCATGAAACACACCAGGCATGCATATAAACATAAAATGAAATCCGTAACAAGAAAATGCTGTAGTTTACGTTACACATATAGAAGAAACTGCGGTTCCGCA
>Ga0136643_10013563_pt1 | contig 12205 bp, 8 predicted proteins | sample TergutLab28metaG_FD_96883 | JGI IMG/M metagenome (GOLD analysis project Ga0136643, IMG submission 96883) | Labiotermes labralis P1 segment gut microbial communities from Petit-Saut dam, French Guiana - Lab288 P1 (version 3) (version 3) | ecosystem: Host-associated > Arthropoda: Insects >...
AGGTATAATACAGATGGTTAGGTTTTCACGGCACGAATTGGTAAGTTGTTGTGTCTTCCAAGTGACAACGCCACAAATAAGTCACTTCCACGTGAAGTAGGCATCCTTGAGGCTTGTTTGACCGTGCGTGTTCATCATGAAATAATGTGAAATGCCAACTTGATGCAACAAGGTAATTTTATTGATGTATACTTAGCTCGACATATTTCGGGCGCATACGCCCATCATCAGGAGAATTGGATGCTGAGTTGCAGCATATGGTTTTCTGCACCGAGTTTTTGGTTGGGTGGTGGTCTTGAGAGGCGCTGCGTGGGTCATGTGTATGGTGCGGACGGTGCCGTCCGCAACATAAACACAAGTTTTCAACAACCATTAAAATCTTTTAACGGTGTGTCATATCCTGTGGGTAGTGCGGTGACGTTCTCGCTACACTAGCCGTATTTTTCGCTGCACTATTCTTGGTCTCTCTCTCTCTTTCTTGATACATAAACGACAAGACAGCTCTTATTATCTTTGTTTTACTTAAATCTAAATGTATGCTGTGGAGAGCACTGCACACTACCCTCTTTTCTCTCCATCACACACACACGCGCGCGCGGTTGTCCGCACCTTAAATGGCAAGTCTAGCACCCAATACTCTGCTACTGTAGCATGTCAGCAAACTAAACACAGTCTACATTACACAAAGTACTAATTTCCGAAAAGACGATTCACTCATTTCCCAGTTTATAATACAAAAATGAAGTCGTTTGCTCTATTGCAGTGATATAGCGGATCTAAACCATCTGTACTGCAGAATTAGCCAATGGTATACGTCCTTTTTTTTATTTTGCTAGGTACATAGATTACGAAAAATTAAATGATTATACGTGATAATAACTAACCCCATGGAGCACAGTCCGCCCTGAGAATCTAACAGTTCCTTAGCTAATCAAGACTTGCCACGCATTTTATGAACCCTGGAAGTACAGCCCCTTATTTACAAAATTACGTCACTCATTGCTATCCTGAGGCAGATCAATCCAGCCCATGTCTTTCTCCTATAACTTGAAGACCCTTTGCAATAGTATCCTCTCTTGTACGTCCAGGTCTTTCCCTCAGGTTTCTCCAACAAAATCCTGTGCGCAGCTATCCTCTACTCCCTAGACGCTACATGCCCCACCCATCTCATTCTCCTTGATTTCATCACCCGAGTAACATTTTGTGAGGCGTAAGAATTATGAAGCTCCTCGTTAAGTAGTCATCTCCACTCCCCTGTTACCTCCTTCTTGATAGGCCCAAATACATTCCTCAACACCCTATGTGTATTCTCAGACACTCTCAGCCTTAGTTCCTCCGTGCATTTGAGAGACCAAATTACACAGTTATATGGAAAAATAGACAAAATTATTTTTTCCGTGTGTTTTAATGTTATGCGCGATACATTAAGGGGAATGTTTAAGGATATGGTTGTAGGCAATTTAAAGTAAAGGTAAAGTTAAAGGTAGAATTTGCCCTAGAACAGGCCACGAAGTCCAAGAAGGGGAGTAGATGTATAGCTCTTCCCCTTTCTAACATCGGTTGTTTATGGGTGGGTGGTCAACGCCACGCTTCAACCGCTTTACCCCCCGGGAAAGACCCGGTACCCATTGATTATGAGGCTGAGTGGGCCCCAGGGCCGGTCTGGACGGGTGTGGAAAATCTCGCCCCCACCGGCACTCGAACCCCGGCCCGTCCAGCCCGTACTGACTGAGTTATTCCGACCCACTTAAAGTAAAGAATCAGAAAAAAAAATCATGGAGAGTTTCGGTCAGAGCAGTCCGTGTGGTAACCATCGCCTGACCCCAAAAATCCCGGAATTTAAGGCAGCAGTGCTAGCCGGTGCATCACACCATCCGGTCTCAGCTTAATAGGAGACAAAGATTGAAACTGACAGCTCAGAATACCTTCTGACAGTCACCTGTTCCCATCCCTTTACATCAAACTACCAAGTCCTGCCTTGCTTTGTTAGGACAGGTGTTACCCAGATGCTCTTTAGGTTGTGACCGCATTTCGCGCTTCAAATCATAACAAAGGGGGCAAACAACTTTTGCCTTCATGCCCTATTTACTGAGCTTAAAGGATAAACGACATAAGATGCAACGTAATAAAATAGGGTCATGGAAATACAGTGATCGATTTCATAATTTAATGTGTACGCACACATTCTGCAGGTGTCGTGGAACTGACGTGTTTCGTGTTTTCTGCTCTCTTGAGCCAAAATTAGAATATAAAAAGATTTCATTTAAAATATAATTAGTTTCGTGATAATTTAATTTGACAGAAGTTTTACCTGTCTTTACATTTGAGTGTACACTTCTATACAATTTTAGAAAATCTAAACCTTAAATCAATAAGCATAGCTTTCAAAAGTGTGTCGGGATAGCTCAGTCGGTAAAGCGACTCAATAAGAGGTGGACGGTCAGGGAATCAAATCCCGGTGGGGGCGAGATTTTCCGCACCCGTCCAGACTGGCTGTGGACCCCACCCAGCCTCCTGTACAATGGTTACAGCGTCTCTTTACCGGGAATAAAGCGTTCGGAGCGTGGCGTTGACCATCCACCCCCGTCTAGCGCGAAGTTAAAGAAAGAATAGAGTTATACCTCTACTCCCCTCTTGGCCTTTATGGCCTGTTCTAGGGTGAACTTTTTTTAATGTGCAACCGCGGTGTTGCGAGTAAGCCAAACTAAGAATCAATTAATGAAGACAGTTTCAATTAATTTTGTAGTGAGAGAACAGTCATATGACGAAAATTTCGTTTATCTTTATTACATTAGTAAAAACCATCGGATTATATTTCCAAGAATTCTGCAGAGCATTCCGTTATGCATGACATTCTGAGAATCGGTTTGAGGTACAGTTGATCACAACAGTCGATACAAGAAAGAACAGACTGTCGCCTTCCGTGATCGACACTGGCACGATACTGACTCGAGGGTGCACTTGTACAAATGTGAGTTCACTTTATGAATACTAACAGACCAAGCGAAACACATAACATCGCGTGACCTTGGAGTGGCAGTGTATGCGACCTTAGTTAAAGTTAATGACCTCGTATTTCTAATGACCTCTGGTAACCAACTGCTTGACCGGAGGGCGGAGTGAATTTTCAGTATCGATTTTCAAAATTAGGTGCCGTTAAATCGCATCATAAAGGGTCAACACTTATCGCCTTGTTCCATCAGACGCGCGATTTCGAAAAGTTTTGCGTGGGAGACTCCAGTGAATCAGATTCTTTGGTTCGAATTTTCTTACGAATGACATCTTCCAAGAAGGTCTCGATTAGCAACAAATCCGAAGATGAACTCTGAGGGCAAGTAATAATAGCATGTCTGTGATCTCCCGGGGCCTGACAGGTAAGGTTTACTGCTGCTGCTGCTGCTGCTGCTGCTGCTGCTACTACTACTACTACTACTACTACTACTACTACTACTACTACTACTACTATCACCATCATCAGTATTTCCTAGTGGTACTGGTGTCACTACGACCGCCTGGAAGACAGGCATAGATGGTGGTAGAATAATATTAAAATTAATCTTGAAAGCATAAGATTTTAGGCATATACTATATTTATCTGGTTCAAGACAGAGACAAGGAACGTGTTCTTGCGAACGCGGTAAAAAACTTCAGTTTCCATAAAGTCCTGGGAAATTATTCAGTAGCAAGAAACTGTGAGCTTAAGAAGTTTCTAATCTATGGCGCTGTATTTTTATGCCACTAATAATAATAATAATAAACAATACTGCTTCTGCTGTTGTTGCGACTGTTACCAATTTTCGACCATCATTTGTCTTCATCTTAAAAGGAATTAGCACTTTGGCAGACAGCCTTCTTCTTTCTTCTTGCACTGCGTAAGTAACCTACATACGTACGCATATACTCAAGATTCAAGTCTCCTGGGATAGTGACGCCATGACTGCTGTCACATACCAATCGACACTGCGTCATGTTGTAGAACACCCTGAACTTCAGTTGTACAGCTGTGACAGTCACAAATCTAGCTAAGTATAATAACAGACATAAAGGCATCTTAACCCCGACAAAACTGACGATTTTTCAATATGTGGCTTTATGATTCTTGGAAGAAATGCAGCACTGTCACCTGCTGACACAACACGATATTTCCAGCACCATACTGGCTACAATGTAATGTAGGCCTACTTTCGCTGCTCATGAAGATATGAATATGCCTGCGAGTCAAGTAATATTTCTGGCATCCGTTGCGTATGAAGTGTTCATTCTTGCCTGTGAATACTTCTTCAAAACCCATAAAGCCAAAACGGCATTCCAGATTAAGGCCAGAATTTTACTGGAATTAATTCTTATTCTACATGACAACACTAATTCAGTTACTGTTTGTGAAACAAGTTTCAAGGGCAATGACACTCTATGCTGTGAAATTAATATGCTTAAGCAATTTAAAAGTTGGGGAGATGGGATGTGCATTCAGGGCTTGGATGGGGAAACCTGAAGAAAAAAGACAACTTGGAAGACAATGTCGTAGATGGGATTAAAATGGATCTTCAAGTAATAGGATGTGGGACTTGGGCTGGTCTGACCTGGTTCAAGATATATTGTTATAAAAAAAGTACCATGATATCTGGTGAATCGTTATGTCGTAGCTCCCAATGTTCTGTAAATATTTGGTAAACTCGCAAAGAAAATTATTAAATTTCCTTTCAGCGTCGTAAGTTATGATACATTCAGTTCTGTTGCGTGTGAAATATAAAATGCGCCCTCTGGTATGTTATTTTCCTATGAGGCTTTTATGTTCCATTTGGATTCGATTGTCATTGCTGTAAAGAACTAGTTCGGTAACGACAGCGCCGTGCTGGGCTGGCAACTTCTCTGACACATAGGGAATCCGGGTAGCGGACACGATTCTTACAGGTACTGGAATGTCGAAAGGGAATCAATGAGTTAGCTGTATATATAAAACTTGGAAAAGTCGCTTCATTTAAAATGGCGGACATCACAAAAAGATTAAGCTGCCTGGAATGTTACTTTCTGTAATTTCCTGATAGACACCAATCTTGCCAAGGAAATTTTCACCTCTATCTTCAGGAGTCGTTTTACAGAATCGGTTCGTAAATGACAGGGTATTTCCTGACCAGCCGGGCGACTGTCAGTTTCTCCAGAAATGAATCACATCTAGACTAATGAGAAGGCTGGGGCGCGTGTCCCTTTTGACGGAGAGGAGAAAAGCATGCAGTTTTGTTTGGGAAACCTTAGGGGAAGAGAATACGTGGAAGACATAGACGTGGATGGTAGGATAATATTAAAATGGACCTTCAAGCAATAGGATGTCAGTCGTGGACTGGATTAACCTGGCTTAGGATAGGAACAGGTGGCATGCCCCTGAAAACACGGGAATTAACTTCCCGTTTCCTTACAACGTTGAGAATTTCTTTATTAGCTGAGGAATTGTTAGCTTCTCCAGAAGAACTTTGCTCAATGTAGTTAGTTAAAGTTGTCCCTATTTTTAATTAGTCACCGTGCTATGAAGTTAATTTTGGTCTGGATGGACTTGTAACCTCAACACTACTTGGAAATGAGAGATCAGCTTCACGCCCCGGACGCTTTACCTCCGGAAAAGAGACTCCTTTATCCAATGTGTAGGAGGCTGGCTGGGTCTCAGAACCGGCCTCGAGTCTCTGGAGAAGAAAAAAATCTATTGCACTCTCGAGTATCGAACTCCAGTTCCTTGGCCTTTCATTCTGCTACTTAGGCACTATGCTGAGATATCTCCGCTTCGATTCTCCTCTCTGGTGTCAGTTATCCGGGTATCCTCATGTGGTGACCGAAGAAACAGCATAACACTCGCGCCACACGGTTCTGTCCACTGCTGATATTCAAAACAAAATCCCTTCCGTGCACAACTACGATTGATAGACTCTTCGATTGATCTTATGTCGCAACACCTACGAATTCTAAACAAAAACGTTTCGTGACGGCCATAGGTAGCCAGAAAAGATGGATTCGACTGTACCGATCACATCACTTAAACCTCATAAACGGCGTTTAAACTTGTATTACGAGTAATGTGACGTACTGTGGTGGGTGTATAACAAAACCGGAAGGCCGAAACGTACTTAACCTACCGCTAGTTGAAAGGAATAAACATAAATGTCTAAATAGAACGCGTTTCTAAGAAACCGTTCTTTGAAGTTACCTTGATAATTAATTCATATCCAACGTAACAACTACCACTACATGAAAACTTCAAGCCTTTTACTCAGTCATCACTACGCCCATTCAAAAGATAAATAAATTGCATTCCAGCTTTGCGTGATATTGTTTGTGTAAATGAGATGGCGCTGTGGCCAGCTACACGCTCTGGTCTTATTACACCCCCATGGTATTGCGACAGTAGAACAAGTGGGCCCCAAAGTTGGTGTTGCTGTGATAATGAAGTTAATTGTTACTGCCATTTCCCAGAATCACACTCCGTCTGTCCAAACCGTTGTCTAGTCACTATATTGACCGCGCTACCTACCGTTTGGCGTCATTGTCAGTTCTTTAAATAACATGCTTGAGCCCTGCTGATTACCGTGTGCAGATGTACGCCAGCTTTACGTAAAGTCAATTGTTACGTCATCAAAACCTGTCTTCAGACAGACGTCACCCTTTTATAATTTTTTTGGTTGGGTCATCACAACCTGTCTTCAGACGTATGCTTCATTTAAGTGCAGATGTTGATTACGTCGCCATATCGTGTCCTCATACGTCTCTCTTTTATCAGTTTGTTGCTTATGAATTTTACTTCCTCCTTGATGGTTAGCGTTGCTAAGCTACTGACATCGAAATACCGCAAACACCGCTTACAAAAACAAAACAACAGTGTTTACTTGTACTGTACGTTACCATAGTCACAAACTACGCGGAGGTGGTCAGTTGCAAAACCGATAGCGGCCTGTATGTCAAGACGCATGATAAATAGGTTTCTTTAGTAGCTGCTGGACAGGTCAAGTTCTTCGGTGTTGAAGGTCTTGTGAGAAATTATTAGAACTAAAACGACATACAGTACGTACAAATAGCGCAAGAGGCTATGTAGCGAAACGTGTAATATTTCAGATTTGTCTTTGTATAACTGAAAACACGACAGTCTTGAGCTGAAATCATAAAATTTCTGAGCAATTAAGATAGGATTGTGTGTTTAATTTTTTACTTTTGTTGTTGCGCTTTATTAACTGCAGCTTCTAATGACACTATGATTATAAAAGATGATTAGTATAATAGGAGCCAATGAGATGCACTGTTTCTAAACTTTATTTTGATATACAACTCTACATGTTTCGGACAAACTTACTGTCCATCATCAGGAGTCTTGATACTGTATTCATAGCAAATGGTATTTATCATACTATTTATGTTGACTGCTAGCGAAGTTAACCTGGCTAGGAGACAGTCAACATAACTAGTATGACAAATACCAATTGCTGTGAATATAGTATCAAGACTCCTGATGATGGACAGTAAGTCTCTCCGAAACATGTAGAGTTGTCTATCAAGATAAAGTTGAGAAACAGTGCATCTTGTTGGCTTCTATTATGCGAATATATAACGATCCACGGTCCTCAGAATGTCAAATATGAAAGATGAATACGTAGTAAGAAAGATTGAAGAGAAGTCCTGTGTTACTTTTAATATAATACGGTCCATTGTTCCTGAAGACACAGAAAAACAATAATAACTTCAGTCAGCGTAACCAACCCACCCACACACATACACACACACAAACCCACAAGCACGCACGCACGTAATGACCAATATGGACCACTTAACACCGTCCGTAATTATGGAGAAATAAACACCCTGGGAAATATCATTCTTTGTTACATATTGACGTGGCTGACCGCCCGAGAACGCTACATTATATTCTGTCAGAGTAAGAATTTCAGAAGCTATTTTGTTGTCCGATATTACTGCAAGTTAGCCTGATGGTGTTGCAGTTGACAATGCTGCTCCAGAAGCTTTTCTTTAGCCATCCCGTTGTGTTATAGTGTAAAGACTTAAAGCCGATGCAACTATTTAGTGATGCTCTTTGTTAATTTATATTATTTGGCAGTAGTTTCGATCAACATTGATCATCTTTCACGCTTTTACAAACAGATAAACAAGTGCGTTTGTCGTACAATTCAGATCCCAGTTTTATATATTTTTAAATATTGTTGCTTGTCATATTTCTTGATAATTAACCTGTTAAACTGTGCCAATATATGTCAAAATACTTAATAACTTTAACATGTATTTTTATAAATGCACCTTCTTTGTTTGGGTGACAGGTGACATGTCAGATGTTTGGTTATTAGAATTTACTGTAGACGAATATCACGAACTATACAATTGGATTATTATATATTTATATATCAACTTATTTTTGAGAACATTTTCTTCGAATATTTTTACTAGCTGTTTTAGTAGCAAAAGCGTTAAACAAAATCACTCCGCTTGTTTATCTAGTGTTAATACGATTTCCTGCGTCTTTTTTTTTTATCGCTGTGGCTTGAACATTGAACGATTAGCCAATTATCTCGAGTCTCTTACTGAGTTTTCCGCGTTTCTTTCGGCTTCTTAAGGCAGTTCCAAAAGTGGCACCCTACAATACCTACGCACTCCTCCCTCCTACTTAACATCTAAAGAATCATTACCATTTCCTAATTCCCCGTTCGACGCTATAAATCCTGATATAGCAGGGAATATTTAATGAAACCAATAAAATTTCCTCTCTTCCACAACTCTTTTGTTTTTCCTAGAATTATAGTTACAGACGGCTTGTAGGAGTCGTTGTTTCTCCCAGCGTCTCGGACCTCGGTTAGAGCCGACTACTGCAAGCCGAAATGCTACGTTTCTATGGAAACATGATTCAACGTTCGCGTGTTCGAATGTCAGAAATCTCGACTTGATGCTCATTTGCATACTATTCTACCTTGAATTCCTTCGTGTCTCGCAACTCTTGTCCTTGCTCTCAATTCAATGAATGGGACCATTCTTAAATTCTACAATGTGATAAGGGCGCTCCACTGTATATTACACCTCGTGGTCCTGCAATGTCGCATACTGATACTAGTTGACTGATTAATTGATTGATTGACCAATAGATCGATTGGATTTCCCCTGTGCAAGCTGGTGTACTTGCTCCACCTCGGAATGAACATAATTTATTTTCTCATCTTTAACAGTCTGTGAAACTAAACAATATAAATTCTACAAAACCACACTGCAATTAAATTACAGCTGTATTAATGTCTTTTCCAGCAACGATTATGTAAAAACTTGATCAGATTCCACATAGGTAGTGCGCACCACCTTGCAAAAATCCTGTGGCGCTGACGCAATAATCTTTATGCCATGGAGGAAAACTTACACACAAGCTTGTATTCTTAACTTAATTATTTTAAATAAAATCCAAACACAAATATTCTTATTATAACAACAATAGCCTACTGATTTTACACAATTCACTACATCTTATCAGGCGAAACATGTAGTGAATTTTTGTAAATACAGCATTGTTTTTGTAACAAAATTAGTTATGCTAGACTGGATTGTATTTGGAGTAACTGATATACAAAGCACAACATAATGTCACATTTGATAATTGTACATTTTGAAAATTCCAGAATATTCCTACTTGCTTAAAGGTAATCTAAGAGAAATGAGAGGTTCTCGCGACAGTGAGTGTAAAGATTATCGTCTTCTGGAATGTGACGCCGTGTGGTTGGGTGGAAAATCACCGACTTTTTGCGAAAATAACTGCCTTCATTTTCCTGAGCTAATATCGTATGGGTGAGAAGAGGAGGGTGTATAGGGTCTTGGTGGGGAAACCGGAGGGAAGGAGACCACTGGGGAGACCTAGACGTAGATGGGTGGATAGTATTAGGACGGATCTCCAGGAGGTGGGATGTGGGTCTGTGGAATGGATTGGGCTGGCCCAGGATAGGTACAGGTGGCGGACGCTTGTGAATGCGGTAATGAACCTTCGGGTTCCGTGAAATGCGGGGAATTTCTTGGCTAGCTGCAAACCAGTTAGCTTCTCAAGAAGGACTCTGCACCATGGAGTAAGTAAGTAATATCAAACGGCAGTAAACGACAGTCTTAATTTTTGTACATTTTCATGAAATAAACTTAATTTCGTCGTAATAAACATCCATGTTTAACTTAGGCCTCAACACAAGCCACTTCAGGTACATATTTTGATATATGTAAACAAAACGCTGTGATAACTGTGTAAGAACCAAACACATAAACATTTCGTTAGAGAGAAATTATGCCCGTGTAGGTAGACAACTCTTCTGTGTGTATGTACGGGGGGCTGTCTAAATGGCGAGCGTAGGCGGTATGAGTCATGACGGTGAGAACGTGGGAACAAGGAACAGCGTTGTTTCGAGCCGAATATCGACTTATGTCTTATCACGACAAACCGACGTTTTCACCATTCCAGAACTTGTAATGGGCATTCGTTACATGTTGAAGTTAATCTTAAAACGTCTATCTGTGGCCAAAAACAGGAATGCTCCCCAACTCCTCACAAAATTACTACAAAGTAAACTCCTTAAAAATCATACTATATTATGCTTTCGGGAGGTTTAGGCCAGTAGCAAGCGTCGTATCACAGGCTGGGCTGTATTATTTGGATATTCACAGTATACATTAAAAAACTCCATGGTACTAGTACAAAATATTTCTCTTTTTAGAGAAAAATCATTACAAAATTTAGGACAAAATGATATCAACTATACAAACACGTGATTTTAACGTGCATAATGCCTTAACTAGCTAACTAATTAGCTCCATGAAGCAGAGTCCTTCCTGGGAAACTGACCATTTCTCAGATAGTCAAGATATTTCCTCATTTTATTCAATACGAATGTTCGTTACCGCTTTCACAACAGCCCACCGTTTGTCCTCATCCTGAGCCAGATAAATCCAGTCCACGTTGCCACACTCTTTCTTAAAGACCCATTTTAATTTTGTCCTCCCATCTACACCTAGGTATTTCCAAGTGATCTCTTCCCCTCACGATTCTTCAAATAAATATGTAAGCACTTTTCCATTTTACGGATTCCTATGAAAGTTTGTGACTTTTGGAATTCATCGGTTGAGGTGTAAACGAAGAATATTCTTCTTCATTAGCAATTTTTCTGTTTTTTAAGAGTTTGCGCTGAGATGGGCGTGCTAGTGTATATGCCATATTCATGAATATATATGTAAACCAGAGGAAGGGGTTTGCCCATAATCATTATAATTTTACCTCACAATGAGACAGACAGTGTGCATATAAAGTAAGATTGAGGCGTGTTCATGTAACCATTGTTGTCGTGGGAAAGCAATAAGTATTACATATTCTGATTGTGTATTTTGAGCCTTAGGTATCCAGCATACAAAGCGCGTGGTCCATTTTGTCATCTGTGGCCTGTCCGCCTCTGCTTTATTTTTCCACATAATCTCAAACAGCATGATTTTCGAGAAAAAAAAAATATTGAACGTAAATGTGTGTTTTTATTTTATGTACAATTTTGTCTAAAACATTTCTCATTTAAAAAAAAATTGAGCGAAATCTGATCAAAATGTATATTGACCTCTATGTGAAATACCCTTTATTCTCGTCCGGTTTTAATGAACGTTGAATTTCCATGACACATTTTCTAAAGATACTGAAATATCAATTTTCATAAAAATCCGATATTGGGAGGCGAGGTGTTCCATGCGAACAGACGGACAGACATGACTAAGCCAATAGTAGCTGCTAGCAATTTTGCGAACGTGTCTAAAACGTGACTATACTACCTCTCAGGGAGCAGAGGTATTTTACTGACATTGAATTAAGAGATTTTGGCATCATAAGTAGCTTCAGGAAGAGAGCTTGTTGTTTTAACTGAAAGAGATGTAACTGGCGCATGCTATCTCTTTTATGAGTGATGATCAGGCACGTTGTGAAATATTCAAACCAACCGGCGTTTACAATTTTCCTTGAAATCCCTGGTCTTTCTCTTTAGGCATTCCACTTATTGTGACAGTTTCGAACGGCAGTGACTATGAAATTACTGTGACATGTTTGGTTCCTACGGCAGTGACTATGAAGTTATTGTGACTTGTTGGGTTCGAACGGCAGTGACAATGAAGTTACTGTGACATGTTAGGTTCGAACGGCAGTGACTATGAAGTTACTGTGACATGTTAG
>Ga0136643_10013564_pt1 | contig 12204 bp, 9 predicted proteins | sample TergutLab28metaG_FD_96883 | JGI IMG/M metagenome (GOLD analysis project Ga0136643, IMG submission 96883) | Labiotermes labralis P1 segment gut microbial communities from Petit-Saut dam, French Guiana - Lab288 P1 (version 3) (version 3) | ecosystem: Host-associated > Arthropoda: Insects >...
ACATTACGTTAGTACTCATGGCTTGTTACTATGTTTTCTGTCTAAGTACACTATGTATTGTACTGATGAACTGTACATTCCGAGCAAATAGCATTCTTGTATAAATTTGATTTGACTTATTTCTGTATTATTATCATAAGTATTTTATTGTAATGACTGTTTCTGTACTATATCTATTGTTATACCTGACAAGTTCTATATCCACCTCAGTGGATCTCTGGAATACTAAATAAATGAATGAATGAATGCTGCAGTGACGTGAGTTTTTATCCAGCATGTAGTTGGTGGTATACTCCCAAGATTTTAATCATTACCCATTATTTACCTATATTTATATTACTTCCATAATTTTAATTGAAATTATAATATTTTTTATTGTTATGGAGTGACAATGACACAACTAACCACATCTGTACCTTGATATTCTTGTAATATCACCCTGAAAATGGCCGCAATATTGGCTGAAATATGGTGGTGAGAAAATGGTGAATAAAATACATCACACACACACACACACACACACACACGCACATGCATGGAAGTGCATTTTGTTGGTTATTTATAAATTATTCATACACTCACTCATACAGTTAAAAATAGTGGCCAAAAATATTCAGTAAATCATTTATTTCATTTCCTAATTTTGTATAATGATGACAGAACAAAAGTAATAACTGTAAACCAGACTTTCATAGTAAGGACTGATCACATCCCATGGATATTCGAATGCTAACAGAATAATAATTTTACATACAACTGAGCATTTTATGAAAAAAAAATCTTCTAAATTTTAAAAATTTATAATAATTAAATTTTAATAATATTTTTTACATATAGGATAAATGTTGAACTGGACACTCTGTGTATACTACCACAATATTTTTACACGAAGTACACACAAGTTGCACTCTCTAATCAAGATGAATACTCATATACCATGTACAATCCCTTGAATTGTATCTCCCTGATGACGGCTCAATTAGAGCTGAAACATGCTGGAGAACATAGAATGTAAAATAATGGGCAGATACATAATGCCTGGCAAGTGTATTTAGTTTGAATTTAATGAATATTGTATATGGTATGTTTTGAAGATATCCCATTTTTAATTCATCAACAGAACAAGTGCTACCAGCAAGGAGGTCTGGAAAGAGTATAGCATTCATCAACAGAGATATTTATGTAGCCTGACAATGGACAAGCTTATTCCTGTCCTGCAACACAGCTGACCTACCAAAGCCTTGCAATGTACAGTACTTTCAAAACATTTTGACACAGGATAAAAATACTTTCAGAAAGAATGATTAAACACATGTAAAAAATATTAAAATAACTGTTCAGGAATATAAACTCAGATGTGTAGATAAGGAAAGTTTGTTTCAAACAATGTACATGGATAAAAGAATTAATTACCAACAATATAGTTCTTATTTAGAGCGTCTAACTTAAAAACTGTACTAAATGAAGTTCATATACTGACTGTGCACTTAATTATGCTTTTATAAATATTGTGTCCCAATACTAGAGACTGAATATTATGGTGCTTCCAGTACAAGCTGCAAGGCTGTTTACAATATTCAGACTTGATCAGTTATGGAAACCGGAGATTGTCAAGTCAAACTGGGCATCATTCATATTCTGTACAGACAGACAGACAGACAGACAGACAGACAGACAGACAGACAGACAGAGAGATCAGGAGGCCTTGATATTACTCAAATTTAAAGGTCCACTTTGATGCCTGATATTCAAGTGTCATGTGGCCCATTCTACCAATGGAAGATAAAATGCCTCTTATGAGATCTGAGGTTCTCATAGCAGTGTTACTGAATATTTTGTTTGTTTGTGGGCTGTTACGCCTTGTCCACTTGTAAAGAGTTTCCCATGTTTCACAGGATCATCATTCCTTCATCTTCAGGCTACTCTGTACCTTCAAAAGTTGCCAGAAGCATTAACATAATGAAAGAATTGAATCTTCATTCATAATTTTTTTATTCTTATCTACCTGTCCACCCTCCCTGGCACCAGGGACAGCACATCCAGTATAGTGACTAGGCTACTGGCTAGAAAATCTGGGGTTCAAATTCCAGCAGAAGCAAGAGTTTTATTTTAGAGTATGTCCGGACTGATTATGGGGTCCACCCAGCAACCAAGTCAATGGGTACCATGCTGCTCTTTCCCTGGGGGTAAAGAGGCTGGAAACATGAGGCTGAACACTTACATCCATCTAGTGCCAAGGTTAAGAATGAATGGAGTTGTACTTTCACTCCCCCTATATGCCTTCATGACATGTATATAAGCAACTTCCTATCCATCCTATCTTTCTCTTCCCTTCTCATTTACCTAATCTGTTTTATCCCTGGCAGGTTTCCCCCTGCCCTGGACATCCTACCTTTAAGTTTCCTGAAGATGGAGATAATAAAATTCTTGAAACAGCCTAAGTAGACACTACTATCATATATAAACAGAATTCACACATGTGCATACAAAATTACAGAGATGAATATACAATTCAGTCCGCAGTGCTTTACATGTATGGTTTGCTCGAATGTCATGTTACAATATCACAGTTAAGATGCAAGAGCTGTATCACACAATGTGCAAATTATTAATTTCAATTATACACAGAAATAATTAGTATCCTAATTCTTACAATGCAGATACCAGGAGTATATAGGAACTATATACAAACTACATGCATGCATGAATGTTAACAGTTTCAATAAACAGATGGCCATAGTTATTGTTCACATTAATAACATTAATAACCCCGAAAGCCTTCCCAACAGAGTACTACTAAAGTATCTCAATAAGAGAGAAAATTGTGCTTTTTTTTGGGGTTACAACAAGTATTTTACTGACCAGAAGAGCCATGACTCTGTTCCATTACAATGAATGAGTATTAATTGATAACTTTATGATTTAAACTTTTTACAGCAAACTTTTATTCCATAAAGTTCATATGAAAATCTCCAACCACAGTGCTGGCTGCAAACAAAATGTTAACAGTAAAAGTGTCCTTCTTACAATGAAAATTTATTTTATAAAATAAGAATGTAAGAGACTAAAAATACCTACAGTTAATTATTAATATTACTGAAATAAATCTAACATAACTATTATTTACAATTCGATTTTTACAACATAACAACATTTTTGAGGAACTAAAGATGTCAAAGACAGGCATGCTGTTGTCTGTTGTTAACATATTTTTTAAGGAATGCAGAATTCAATCCTACAAAATTATAACTAAAATATGCATGCACTAGTTATTACAACACACTTGAAACAGAAAGAATAAGAGGAATGGCAAAGCTTAACATTCTATATTGTTCCTCCCATTGTAAAGTTTCTAAAAGGATGTTGCCATTCAAAATGCATGAAGCCATTACAAATTAAATATTGCTTATGTCACGTAACTACGTATGTGAAATGCACCAATTCACTCAAAAATCGCCCTGCATTCTGATGGGCGACGACAGGTTAAGTGAATTCAAAACTTGTGGGCTACACCTGTAAGTTTGGCAAGCAATGGGCTGTTCATCACTTGTTTACACCATATGCACCGGCAAGGTGCTTGTAAGATCCTACATTTAATCTACTGTTGATGATATTCACATTCATATTCATATGCTGAATGTAACATTAAAAAAAACAATAATAATTATTATTATTTTGAAATCACTGGCCTTGGAAATTTTGAGATTTTTATGAAACTGTATTACCTGTTTTACCAATTGATTTGACTAATTCAAACCACTTCATAGAGATCCCCATTATGCTTTATACTGAAGCAAAAATAATTACACACAAGCACATATCTGTAATTGTATGTAGAAGAAAAGTAAAAAAGAAAGAAGAAAAAGAGAGAAAGAAAGAAAGAAAGGTTTTGCAGGTTTTTGCTCATGTAACATGGAAAGTAAGGGTATGTGGAAATTACGACTATGCATTGCCTTGCAAATATTTGAAAATGAGAGTTCTCATTTTGTGAGACCTTCAAGTCAGATGGAGGTGCAGAGTGAAAAGAATGCTTAAATTGTATCCTTTTATAGAGTTTGAAAAAAACAGCGAACTTTCACATCATTGTCTCACAAATTTTCAATGGTCTAAACTGTCCATTGTTTTTGTAGAACATGGTGCAGTCCAACAAGAAAGTGATTTACACTTACAGAATTTCGTGGGACTACATGATGTGTAACAGCTACAAATATAGACATATTCTGATTTTTATTTCAGTCTAACAAATTCTTATATTAAATGTGATAAAAAAATCTTGCATGCAGGGTGTGTCTTATATGCGTATGGATGACATATAACATTGCAGAAGAGAATGTGTCTATGTTGGCATAAACGGACACAGAAGGGATTCATAACTTACAGCAAAGTAGCAGACATTTTGAAGTGTGTTATCTTGAATAATTATGTTTATGTCTGCAACAGCTCCCATTCCAAATTCATTGTCTTAAAAATATATTTCTTGTAATTTAATTACACTGTATATAGCATTCTTTCCTAAAATAAACTAATTGTAATTAGTTTTAAGCAGGGATAATGTGAGAATGTTAAAAATTGTATGAATTCTGAAGAAATTAACTATACTGATAACAAAATAATATTGATACAAATTTAAAAAGAAATTTGTCCAATGTAATCCTGAAGATTTTATATTACATTTGAAATCATTTACTTTATGAACTCTGTCCCATGTCCTCTGTTAAAAATAAATGCTACATTTTGGAAACAGAAAAGGTCCCTATCCTAAGGCTACAAATGGGTTAACACTTACTCAGCTGGACCAGATAAGTAAAGCTATTAGAAACTTCTGGGCACAATGGCTGTTAACCTTACTTCTAGCCTGAGGACAGAGCCTGATCATGTTCCCCGAACAAAGTACCTTTACTTTTAACATTGGATGGAAGACAAGTCCAAGTGCCTGATTCCAGAGAGAAATTAACATTCCTTTACATGATATAAACTCACACAGAAGTTAACAAATACATTATAGGCTTACAGGATGTTAAACATGAAATATTATATTACTGTATTCTTCATTTAATAAAAATGTCATTTCTAAGATAAGGGTATTAGAATAACAGTACGAATTTCTTACTGGTCAAAGCAAACCAAAATTCTGTGTTTGATTTTGACGCTTTCACAAAAAATAAGAAAAATATACAACTGCAAAAATGAATATGGAATGCAGATACATATAAAAATTGGCGCTGTGAAATTCTGGCAGAGGTTACATGACTTCTGATAAACCGAAATTAAAATCAACAAGGAATCAAAAGCACTTCTAACAGGGCACTATATTTGTGTAGTATTATAAATGTTATAAATTATGGAAATGTAAAATTAATTGCAGTCATTTTGGGAGTCTGTTAATTAGGACATTAATATTTCAAAGATTAACTTTTAAAAATTATGCTGCTACTTTAAGTTAAACTTTGTAAGAATTTCAAAACATATTTTTCATTCATATTTCGTGCAAATTTATAACATAATTAACAAGCAGACCAATTGGTGCAAATATTAACAAATACACATAAATTTATAGATGAATATGCCAAGTATATCGGGAAAAAGAGTCCTTTTCAGGTATGCAATGAGATATTTGAGTTGTGTGATATATATACGTTTGTTGTGCGTATATTTCATGACAGCATGCTGACAACATGTACAGAGTAGAAAACAAAAACCCAAAATAAACAAAATGAGTGACAGAGCGAGCGTAATTGTTAGTGACTGAATTACCTCATGGCTACGCTCACAACGTGCTAGGTGGAATTTTCACAGGTAGAATTTGCGTTTCCTGCAACGACATAGAGTGAATCAAGCTTTGGATTGGTGGATAGAGAAGCAATGCTTGTTATCATATTTAAAGTGACATATTGTGTGCCCAATTCATTTTTAAAAATAAATATAAAAATAAATTATACAAGCAATTTTAAATGTTTCTGGAATAAAATTGTATTGAAAAACCAATTAGTTGGCATGCATTTTTATGTTCTCATCTGACTATCAAAATAAACTGAGTACAACTTCTTTAAATGTTACTGTTCATATAATTTTGAAATTTTTATTACATGTTGTGACGGACTTCAGTATTCTGAAATCTGTGCCATAATGTATGTAAGTGATGATTCAACAATGAGATGTTATGTGCGACTTTTCAACACAAAGCTTATTGACTAAAAATAACTGCCTGTCTGTGGAGAACACATACGAATAAGAACCAATATTATTTTCATTGAGAAGCATGGTGCTTCTGGATAAGAGGCTCTGTGCTAATCATTAATATGCTGTTACCATGTCTGGATAAGATACTGGTTCTTAATAGTCATATTATCTGCTTTTGATTTTTGGAGTTAGTGCCAAAAATTCAATGAACATTAATAGTATCAGTGTCTGCAGTAATGCACAACATGACATGTTATGGTCCTACCATTGCACTTTTATACAACACAGCAAAATGGTCCTAATGAATAATGACCCTACTTTCCTATATCATATTGCCATACCATACTGCAGGTTATTAAAAACTGTAAAGCCCTTTACCTTACCCAGGTGGTACCTAATTATATAATGAGTCTCATTTCTACATGCACTGTGGTGTATTGTATTTAGTGAGCTTCTGCTCTCACACAGGCCACTCTATGGCCGGACATACAGTTGTTGGTGACTGCCAGGCCATTGGGTCTTCAGGAGAGACACTAAGTGGCTGCGTGACTGACACTGTGGCCAATCAGTGGCTCTCCCCACCAGCAGCTGGGGCACTTCCTTGTGGCTGGGCCACTGCACAACATTATGAAAGTGTTAATGCACAGAAAAGAAGTGTGTTTGATGTGGAAAGAGATTGTGGCCTGGCCTGTGAAATCACAGCTGCAGACATCCTGCAATGACACTTGTGTGCCTGTGGCTAGTCCACTATGGTTCATACACATAGTGGCCTGTGTGAAAGTAGCCTAACTCAGTTTGTGACAATTAACCTCTCACTTTGCAACTGCAAAATCAAAAAGACAGGCAATGTATGTATGATATAACATTGAGGTGGATTCATGCAACCATTGTTCCAGTGGAACAGGAGTAAGTATTAAATAGTGAGTGTGTGTTTGTAGCCTTAGGTATTCAGCATGCAATGTCATGTGCCATAGAGTCATCTGTGGCCTGCCCAGCACTACAACAGTTTTTCCATTATCTCATAAACAGGACAATTTAAAAAAATATATATATATATTTTTTAATATAAATTCCATGTTGTGATGTTCTCTATACCTTTGTCTAAAACATTTCTAAGAAGCAATGAGTGAGATATGATCATAAATGTATACTGGTCTTCAAGCATGATACCACTTAACTCCTAACAGACTTTAATGAAAATTGAAGTTTCTTGAGATTTTTTAAAAATACTCAAATATAAAACTTCATGATGAAAATCTGTCCAATGGGAGTCAAGTTGTTCCATGCAGATGGAAGGATGGATGGGCAGATGAAAAGACAGACAGATGGACAGACATAATGAAGCTAATAGTCACTTTTTAGAATTTTGCGAACACACCTACAAAAGGAAGCAGTAAAACGGACTAGGCACAGCGTAAAAAGTCGTTCTGTACTACATATAGATGGGAAATGTGTTCCCACATACTGCAGGCTGAACTCATTTAAAATTGTCAGAAACTTTCCCAGAACAATTTCATTCATTACCTTAATATTAAAGTTCTCAAAATATGACATTTTAAAATTTCTTTGAACAACATATTAATAAATCTACATGTTTACATTAATTGAGTAAAATTTCAAATCTTTAGTTTAGCATAGTCATGTGCTTTTTATCAGGTAACCCACCTTGTGAATAAAGGAGAAAATGTAATTTAACACATATAATTATGGAATTCTTTTTAATGCAAAGAGTTTTTGCTGATATGAACTTGAATCTGAAATATTACAAAAATAAAATTAATTGGATTGTTAAAACTGAGGAGAAAACATAATAATAAATTATATCCATACCAGTAGGGCTGAACTTGTGCAATCAGGAGATGTGGGAAAAATAAACAGAACTGACCAGTGCTACAAATGTAATGCCCATAGACATGTGCGAGATCAAGAAGATGGGATGCAGGGTGTGCTTTTTTTTACACCAAACATATGCCATGCAGTGCCCCTCAGCAAACTAAAAAACAATTTACAGTGCTACAATACCAGCTGTCTAATAAGCTACAATTTAATAGATGGTACTAAAGGCAGTATGGATTTTATCAACATCTGTATATGTCAACGACTTAAAACATGCATAACCTTAATGCCAAGTGCTCTAAAGAACACACATATCACACTATATGACATGAAACCTATGGTCAGATTATGACATCCAAGATCCACATTAAGCACATCATATGTTTGGTCTCCATGGATATTTCAATTTAAAATGAAGGTTAATGGAACATTCACATTAAATTAATGTTTTTCACGTTGAAATAAACGTCATTCAGAACACTAGCAGGTCACAGAACTTTAAAGTAAATGCCATGATGGCAAATGGAGGAATGGAAGAGTGGCTCCACTCATTCTCAACCTTAGCACTTTATAGGACACAGCTGTCAGCTTCATGCCCCAGCTGCTTCACTCCCAGTACCCAGACTTTACCAGTGAAAGTAAAAAAAAAGGTAAAGTTTTCCCGTTACAGGCCCGATGAGGCCCAGAGGGTGGGTAGAGGTATAGCTCTACACTTCCATGACTGCAGCACTAGAAGGGGGTGAGTGGTCAGCAGCACGCCCCGGCCGCACTTTACCCCCGGGAAAGACCTGGTACCAATTTTACAGCAGGTTGGGTGGGCCCCAGGGTCGGTCTGGACGGGCAGAAAATCTCGTTCCCACCGGGATTCGATCCCGGACCGTCCAGCCCGTTGTCAGTCACTATACCGAATGAGCTACCCGGCCCACCAGTGAAAGTATTATACCACTAATTACCAGTCAACAGTGTGTCATATCCTACAAGAGTTCAACACTCATGTATCATGTACTTATTGTCACTTTAATGGTTCTTTTAACAGATAAGAAAATTATAACTGGGAAATGTTTGGATAATCAGTGAATAATCAACCGAAGAGGAAGCAGGCATGTTTAAATGTTACATATTATGATGACATTTACTTGGAAGGACCGAGTAAAAACTACAGAATGCTCAGAAATTATAAATGTTTTCTGGACCAAGGTTTAACTCCAGATGTTTTTTCTTTAAAAATGAAGCAGTACCAACTTAATTGCAATGTGCTATATTTTTAGACAATGAATACATTCTACCAACTTCTGAAATTTTAGGTCTGCACCATAAAAAAAAGAGTTTAAAATTGAAATGTATTACTGCTGGCAATGGAAAGTGTTAGAAGGTAAACACACTCCTAAGTAAGTATATTTTTCAACATGACATACATATGACAGCTTCAATTCGCATGTCAGTGAGAGATTAAAATGCTTAATTATAATTCCTATAATTATACAAAAAAGTCTGGATGTTTCACATACTTTCAACATCATGGCAAATATATGTGGCCCACATGTCCAGTTTACACCATTTGGGACTGAATGTATAGTCATAGCATTATTTTAAAACTCATTCTGTGTGTATGTGTGTATGTGATCTACTGCAAATAGGAAAAATTTTTCTCCAGACTTATGCCTTTCTCGTTGTCTTATTTTCTACAGAGTTCATTTATATGTAATGTCAAAATGCACAGAGCTGTTCTGTTAGATTAACTTGAACACTGAAAGAATTAAAGGAGGTCCTGTAATTTTTCTGTGAGGCTAACACGTATCACTGTAAAATAATGATATAGATACATATACATATTTAGAATGATCAGAACTAACTAACTGATTGACTGACTGATTGACTGACTGACCGACTGACTGACTGACCGACCAACCAGCTAAACTAAATAACTAAACCAACCACTGAAGGATGGGCCAACTGATCAACCAATCAACAAACAAAGCAACTGACCAACAAACCAGCCAACCAACTGATGAACCAACCAACCAACAAACTAAACAACAAACCAGCCAACTAAATGATAAACTAAACAAACAACCAGCCAGCCAAACGGCCATCCGAATGACTGACCAACTGACCGAACAACCAACCAACAAACAATACAAACAAACAAATCCTTTAAATTATGAATCTGCAGATTCATTATAGTAAAACTCTCCATCCACAATTGGAATGTGTACTAGGGATTTCAATTCCATAATCTAAATCCCTATTAATAATGACCTACTAAGCAGTCTATGTCCAGGAAATAGTCAGTGTCTACACATTTCCCAAATAAAATTTTATGCATCTATACCTTGGTCTCCACATACTTCCTGTTTGCCATCAGAAATAATGAGTTATTATTTCCCAACTCTGCATATCTCCAGACACAATTATATAAAAAATAACTATTCATCCAATTTGAAGAAGACAGTAATTCAAAAGACACACAGGCATCCAAAATTATAAACCCACATTATCACCCTTCAAAGCCATATCAATTAAATAATCATTTATTCAAGTAACAACTAAGGGCCCTAACAGGCCAGAGACCTAAACCATAAAGGCACAAAGTAGCATGGATATAAGGCCCCCAAAATTTCCATATAATGGACAAATTTAATTTTCCAGCCACCTATGGTAGCCATCCTCCCACCAGAATTAAAGTACTACGCATGTATCAGTTAACAAGGGAAAGGGATTTGCAATATTTTGTTCTGTTCTTGGACATTAAATTATGACATAAAGTATTTAAATTACCTCTTCTCCTCTGCAATTATCACAAACAGTATCCTGTGAAATACTGGTACCTAAGCAATGGACTGCACAGGATAATCATCCAGAAGGTCATAATATGAATAATGAACTAGCTGGATATGTGTTTTGTTAATACTGAACCATGGAACTCTGAGAAATTTTATGTGGTCCAGGGTAGTAATTTTCGGTCACTTTATGAATTCAATAGGTTTTGTAATGTTGGATGAAACATGGAAGCATTACAGTAAGATTGAAGGAACAGAGTTACAGTTTAACTCAATGTATTATCTTGATAATCATAAGGACAGTCGAATGAATGCAAAAAACCCTTGGTCAGGAGAGGAGGTCCCAGAAACAGGTACTTCCCAGGAGTGAATCATTTGCAGTACTGTTGTGCCTTGTCCCTCAGATGCCTAGCATTAGTTGTAATTACTGTTCTCCTTTGGAAACTGTATATAACAAAGGCAGTCAGCATTTTCACTGTGTGTGTGTGTGTGTGTGTGTGCATGCGCATGTGTGTGTTGGTGTGTGTGTTGCTGAGCCTGTTACACAGTGCTATAGTCATGTTATTCCTCGAACAATGTTTGGTAGGGAAAGTAGCAATGTAATAAGAGGAATGAACCCTATTTGAATGTAACGTCCTATCAAAATTTCCCAGACAAGACTAATCAATCCAGCCAATCAAGCTCTGAAGAATACGCCAAATTCAGCTTTATGTTAACTACAGGGGATTTGGTATTTTAAAATAATAGGTAAGGCAATGTGAGATTTTATGTTTTTACAGCAGTATTACAAAATACGATGCCATGTTGACTGGTAAATACTTGCCAAATTGTTGGTGGAGTTTGATGCCTCCATGTTAATGATCTACGCAGTCTACTAGTTTTTACCATGAAAATGGAGGTAAGCATTTACCAATAAACATAAAGTTAGACCTCAGATGTCTTCTGTCTCCTACACAAGGCAGTATAAATTTAGGGAACTAACAATAATTTGTGTTTTCAATAATATCAGTTGATTAGTAGCACATACAGAAAATGGAAAAACCGCCTGTTAAGGCATAAATATTTAATAATTATTAATTATTGTGTTTCTTTAGTGCTGATTTCAACAGTAAAGTGAATGATGGAAAAACTACAAACTAAGGGATAGAGCAACCTCCAAGAAAATATTCATAATCTTCATGGTTATTCTGTGCATCAATGATATGAAGTGTTTTATTGCCAAATAATGCATTCAATTATGTACAATCACTGAATTGTTAGAAATCAATTAAACTTACAAAAGCTGCTCCAACATGTTTTGGTTCATGCAGGAACAATCATCTTGGAGCTACAACTAGAGCTTAGCTAAAATTATAAGTCTTGTTCAACTCTGGGTGTCGGTACACACATTGTCAGTGTTATGGCGGCA
>Ga0136643_10013566_pt1 | contig 12203 bp, 7 predicted proteins | sample TergutLab28metaG_FD_96883 | JGI IMG/M metagenome (GOLD analysis project Ga0136643, IMG submission 96883) | Labiotermes labralis P1 segment gut microbial communities from Petit-Saut dam, French Guiana - Lab288 P1 (version 3) (version 3) | ecosystem: Host-associated > Arthropoda: Insects >...
CACACACACACACACACATGTGCACGTATGACATGCACATGCACACACACAACTTTCATGAATGCTGAAGTTTGGAAATGTACTCAACTGTTACAATCTCTACATCAGGATTGCCTGTGGTTCTACTTTCTTCTTTTAGCTTTACATACACAAGGAAACCAAAGCAGTTATAATGGGGCAAATACACAGAATTTCAGATACTCTACAGCAGACGTATCAACCAACAACCAGAGAGGCGTACCTTCCAAATGAGTTTCGTATCTGGCTTCCAATGTCACACTGTCTTCTGGAAACAGGTTCTCATGAGTTTCCATTATTTCAATAAGCTGTTCTTCATGATCCTCTTCTGGTCCAATTGTTGCTTCTCCATCTGTTTCTGTCTCATCTGTTTCTGTGTCTACCTGTTACAGACAAACACCAGAAAATGTACTGCTATATAAACAATAATCCTAACAATACTCTAAAATCAGTTATTGACACACTTACTTCCCAGTGTAGAATAATATAACTTCACACTGTGTTAGATTTTATCTATGAATTTCCATCTTTCACCAACACCAGTAGTAATACAACTGAGAAAAAAGAAGAAACGTAAAAACCACACAATATGTGGAATTCCATTTCGTTTTAACTTATGGTAATATGCACTTTTCTCAATGCAGAAATAAAGTTTGGTGTGGTGTAGATTACAAATACATATAAAAACACTCATTACTGGTGCAAGTAAAATTATTTGGGGGGGGGGGACATTTATCTATAATATGAAAAAGATATTATACATATATTTAAAGTAAAAAGTTACAGAAATAAATCCCCAGTCAAGGGTTCAGATTAGGTTAATATTAAGTTCATAATCATTTTAAGAACAGCATAACAATTATAATAATAACTTTCAATTGGCAAGCAGGCCTTCTTGTTCCTCAATGACAGCACAAAGGGCAAAGAAACTTATAAGAATTCTATTTTAGTAAATGACAAGTGCATTGAAATCAAAAAGTAACAGAATAAGATTCAAGAAAATAACAAATAAAAAAAAAGGAACTGGAAAGAAATAAGGATGAAGGAAAACATGACATGGAAAATTATTCAATGGTGAACATCTTGGGAAAATGAAAGATCTAAGAATGATAATTCAGAATCTATGTGCTTTGAATAAAGATGCATTTATGGAGAAGTGTTTTGTGTGCTAAGAAAAACAAAGTTAATGACAAAAAATAATTCTATACAGCATCCCACGCGTATAAAAGTCACACACACACACACACACACACACATAACAAATATTAATTTTCATACAGTAATTTCTGAACAATAAGCTTATTTTATGTTACAACTTTACAAAATTAAAAAATCTTTGTCTCAGTTCAGTATACAAATTTTAAGAATTTGTGAAATAAGATTTGTAAGTACAATACACACAATAAGCCTGTGAGGCACGTATCATTCACAGTGAAGCTTCGAATATCTCGCATATATTTTATACATATACACAGAAGTTGGTCAAACTGTGGACAAAATTATATGCAGCTGTGTTTCACCCTTGTTTTGAGTTAGGGATAAACTAATACGAAAATGTGTTACACATGGAGTATTATTATTATTACATATAATTCCTGTGATACCCCACACATGGAGGATATCAAATAAATTACCACTGGGGTGCCAACAAAATGAAAGGAACAAGCCAGATGATATATTAAAAAAAAAGGGGGGGGGGGAGAAAACGGTGGACAAAATCAATAAGACTGCTTACACAAGGATAAAGAAGAATGGACTAAGCTCCAATACAGGTTGACCCAAAATGATCAAAATGTGAACTTGGGGAAAGGGGTTGTCAGATAAAAATAAAAAATGACACTTGAGAGGCACCATTCCTTACCCCTCTGTGACTATCAAAAATATTATGCATCAAATTTTTTTCTCAGTGTCTAAATAACAAATAACCATTTATGGCCATCCAAAAGTTATGCTGAATACAAAAACTTTAGAGCTTATATTCACCTCAATCACTGCTGTTTCTAGCTCATGAATTTCCTTCCTCAACATTGCTTCCTCTGCACACAGTTCCTTACTTTTCCTGAGCTCTTCTTCATTGAACAAACTCTTCTCTTCAAGTATATCCTCAAGTTTAACATCCAAAATTATTGCATCAGTACTATTTTTCCTTAAAAGAATAAGAAAGTAATGTTTAAATTACAGAAAAGTAACGTTTAACAACCACAAGAATAAGTAAAAGACATGATTTTAACATACAGCATTACCTCACAACCTTTTCTTCCTGTTCATTTTCATTATTACACTTAATGATGTCAGACTGAACATGCTCTTTCTTCTCCAGAACTTCTTCTACATGCCCTTTTTCTTTGTTATCATCAGAATCCAAGGTAACTTTTGAAAATATTCTATCACCAGTAACTTCTGATTTTCCTTGCTGCTCTCTCTTTCCTTGCACATTTATCTTCTTACTTGAAATCGATGAGGTTTTAATAGATTTTAGTAGCTTCTTATTGTTATCTTCTTTAATGTCTTTCACGTCCTTCTTCACCTTAACAATGTTCGTACTGTTTCTGCGTGCTAACGTCAAACCAGGAACACTTCTCTTCAGTTCAGTAATCTTCATTTCATCTTTAAGTGCTGGTGGATGCACTTCTACCTCTACCAGAGCCAAAGCTGGAAGTGAAGTGGCAGCACTTGGCTGCTGGAATCGGGTTTTTGCAGCATATGCCCGCGAAGCCATACCAACACTGCCCTTTCTTTCCATGTTACGGCACTTAATGTTGCTAGCGCTATGTGACAGGGATGATCCTAACCCATCCACTTTGTTGGCTGGTGATATACGTGACCGAGACCTGCTTTTCACAGTCTCCCAACCCTGTGTATCATCTGTAATGAAAAATTACAATAACAACAAATAAACTCCATGCTGCAATCATTCCTGAGAAGCCAATTATCACTCAACATGGCAAGAAATTCCCAAATTTTATGGAGCCTGGAGGGCCACCACTATCATCACACAAGCCTGCCACAATCCCTACCCTAAACCACATGAATCCAGTCCAGTCTTATATCCCTTGTCTCCTAGATAAGATTTTTAACCTTTTAAAGCCTACCAGTTACTTCATGTTCCACCAGGTTTAACATTAACAAATTCTGCAGGGTGATTACATTGCGTTTATGTGTTTTGTATGGATCCCAGAACAAACAGTAACTTTTGATTTACACATCATGAACAGATTGGTTTTTATAATTGAAATGGAGTGTGTTTACAGCGCGGTATGCACCAAGTCCTTATATAACACAGATACGTCTCATCCTTAAGGAATTAAAGTACCTACTGAAATACATCACAACACATATTCAGAATGTCAGGCACAATGTGTCCATACCATTCTAATTGAACAAATTCATATTCACCTAACAATTTATGTAATTGTTCACAGGACCAGACTTCATCAAAAGTGGGCAGACATAAGACAGGATAATATCACACTACATGAAGGCATTAGTAACAGTAAAACACAATATTAATAACATACCTACCATCTTCATTACAAGCTCCTGTCCTTGGCAATACCTCAACCGAAACTGTCGTATGTGAAGCTTCTTTGCCCTTCACCTTGTCTGCCCAGCTTCGGGCACTGGATGAAGTAGAACTTGTCAAGGATGAGTTAGAACTGCTTCTTTTATCCAAACAAGCTCCAATCCCTGAAGGGCTTTCTACTTTGCTTGGCACTGAAGTTGCTGTGACTCCACTCTGTTGCCCTCCATGACGAGGCTAAACAAAGATCACAGTGTACTTGAAGAGATCTTCAGTTTAGAAAAACAAAAACTGCCTTACTTCACAATACGATACACCAAGTGCAAGGGAAAAATGAAGGAGGAAGAAATCAGTAATATTTAATCTACATCTAAGATAAACTTCTCAATATTTTTGTGGAATTTTTTAAAACAAACAATGAACATAACAACACTCTGTCTACTTGATAGAGTACCTATGTCCCTAACACAATGCATGTTTCTCCATGCACAGGAGCTATGACCATCTGCAGCAGTAAAAGAGTAAAAAAGTAATTTAGTAAATATTAAAAAGTCTAATAAAAAGTATAATTTTTAAATTAAAAGATAAACATCAAGCACAAGTACAGGGCTGTATTTTCAAGTGATTCTGTTGAATCAGAAGATTCAAAGAAAATAAAAAGTGCAGCAGAAAAAATGACAAAGAAAAGTACTAAATGAAACAGGAGTTGTTACTTTACCTACCGGTTGTTAGATTCATAAACACTACTTCCAATGCAGATGTTCAAAAGGAACTATCAAGAGAAGAATATGATAATGACATAAGAATATGGAAGGAAGTATTTGTAAGGTCTCAGAATTCTCACAGACAGAGAGACAAAAAGCACACAAATTCTCAGCCAGAATAACTAGCAGCTTAGTCCAAATTTGAAATGGGTACCTTCTAAATACCTGCTAAGTTTGTTAGGCATGAAAATCTGGTACAGTAAAAATAAGCAAACTGAGTGAAAAAGAAGGCATTCTTAATAGTAAAAAGACCTAGGCCTATGAATTTCCTTATTTCCAACAGGCACTGTCACATACAGGTAGCGACAGGTCTTTCATGTTCCTTTCCTTTCTACACTATGAACCTTTTACATAGACATGGGTTTAAATACAAACAAGAGTATTATTAGCCCTGTAATACTCTCATTTTCCAAGCCCATAAAAAAATACAAAATTTCATCTAACAACACATGTACCAAATTTGGATATTCTACTTGCCAATCTAATTTAATTGATTCAAAACCTACAAATTTCTATATTTTCAGAACATAAGGAATGATTTACTGTCCTAGTTTTCTTCTTCATTAAAGATTCAATTATTGGTTTACTTACAATGATCTGTTATGGTACTGGTCACACAGTACCAGCTTGTAAGTGTCAAGACACATGACAAATTCATAAACTCATAAGAATTGGGCCCCATAAAATGCATTAAATTCTTGGCTACGTGAAGACCTATTAGTTGCTCAAGAATATTTCTGCTCCATTGACTTCATTTGCTGAAGCAGGGGTTGTGACCGAATTTCTACAATTCTGTTCGAGACTGGGGCAGACACAGAAATCTCTCAGAATTGTCACAATTCTGGCCACAGACTAAAACACACAGCTCCCACATATAACACTGGAGTTATAACAACTACACTGATATGCCTGGTGGTTTCTCCAAGGAGCTACACAAGTTATATAATACACAATTCAGGAAACTCTACTTATCAACTAAGTTGTTAAGCATGTTGAACTGCTCACATTCATATTGTATGAGTAAAGCATATGTCACAGGATCACAAGCAAGGCAAAGCAACATATGGACACATTAAGTCGTATCAAGTAACACTGAGACTGAGAATTTGTGGGTAAAACTAAAGGTCAAAATAGTCATCCACTTAAATCTCCTTCATAGCCGACTCTGATTTCACACAGTGATTTCAGCTACTCTTACAATTTTTCAGGTATTTCCACTTTTCTGACAGGACAAACAATCCTCGTATCACATTTTATACAGTTACATGAACTTCCAGAAATATCTTTCCATTTACAATACTTTTTAAGTTTGGGAAACACATACAGATCATTCACGACCAAATACAGTGAGCAAGTGGGTGGTGAGCCAGCAGAATTTGATCTTCACAACAATTCCATAGGGGTGAAGATCCTGTTCTTAGGTGATAGCATTTTGTGGAAGTAATCTACACAATGTTAGCACATAAAAAGACAATATACTGCAGGGGTGTGCCTGAAAAAACATTGGTGTGAACCACAAATTTTCTTGAGCTTCTCCTCAATCCCATGTCCTGAGTTATGCTCAGCTGTCATTTTTTTTAATGAGATGCAAATCTGAACAGCAATTTGACAAATCTTCTGTCTTCAGAGTCTTGCCATACAAGTAGGCAATGGATTCATCACTTACAAGGATGTCTCAATCACATAATCTTTCATAGGAAAACAAGACAAATGTTTTGAATGGTTGGCAGTTTCAATCCCTCATATACTTTCAATCTTTTGGTGCATTTACTTAGCCATTTTTCCAAATTTAAAGCAGGATTTGAAGAATAAACGAAGTTCCATATCAGCCAATTCACAAAGCAATTACCTACTGAAATACTTCTACACAAAAAGGCATCTTTCCATTGCAAAAATGAAGTTACAGAGTGTTTCTAACAATGTCATTTGCTTGAAATTCCCACTGTGCAATCTAGATTCTTGCCATGAAAAGTTCTCAAATGTTCAGATCAGTCCTCAGCTTAACGTTTTTGTTAGTTACAAACTAGTTTTGCTAAACAGGATCTAAATAAAGTATCAATGTAGCCACACAAATCACAAGACCAAAACAAAGTACCTGAACTGTTGTACTGCTCTGAAATTGCAAACTCCTGTCCTCAACAGTGCTAGGCCTATTCCTCATAACCTGTCAAAAATTACACTTTTCCTTAATAAGTAACAGCACTAAATACTACTTTCAACTGACACTTAAGACACAGGATGTGAAAGAACATAAAATCTGTGAGAAATGCAATTATAATACACATAAAAGACGTATGATGCTTTCAATTCACTTATATACCTAGTGAATGGTGTAATTACAGTCCTTTATAACTGGTAAAATAGCTCTCTGTTATCAGCAGGTTTCTGCACTAAAAGAAGAATCAACTGTAAACAAGAACAATGACACAACTGAAGCAAATATGACAGATATGCTGCTTAGAACATATAACTGACAAACACTAACAACATGTTCAGAATTTACTAATACCATCCATCCTTATCTCAGAAAACACACTTTCCTGTATGGAATATTCCACCACTGATGAGGAATTACATCACACTATTTAAAGTAGGTACATTTAGACCTCTGCCTAACAATCCGAAGAAGTGTAGAGGGCGAAAGTAGCACATACCGTAGACCATGACATCAGCTGTTCACAAACAGTCAATTTCACTTTCCAGCCACTTCACCCCAGGGGAAATAACCTCCTAGCACACACTGGAGAGGAAGCCATGTGGCCACTACAGCCAGGGAAATAGTGGTTAAAAGGAAAACCCATGTCCCTGCCAGAAACCAAACCCCAGTAATCCAACCCATAACAAGTCACTTTGGTTACCAAGTTATTCCACCCCATTCAATATGTAAGACTTCACAATACACGGTACATACATGAAATGTGCACAGTAGCCCTTCACTGCATGCAGATATGTCAAATGTCATCCTGAATATATGTAGCTAACAAACTATACACATTTTTACCACATATTTTATCTACTTTTGAGGCTACAATCTTTCTGTGTAGGTAATATATAAACATTGGTGACTGTGGCAGTAAGTAACCACTGTGCTTGGCATTATCTGAGTCATATGCTGATAATCAAAACATCACCAATAAAAGCAAAATGATAAAGAACTCCTCACTTCTTTACAACCATCATTACCCATTACACCACACATTGCTGTTGCACCTCTCTCCTTTTTGTACCTCTATGTAATTAACATGTTTTAACAGCATAACTAACAAGTAACTAACAACTCACAAGCAACTAACAAGAAATGTAAATAAAGTAACTGGTTAGATGCATGCCCGTACTATTGTAAAGTTACTCTGCCTTTCCTCTGCATGAAGATACAGACAACTAAATTTCTTTACCTGTCTTGACAATACTGTTGGTCTTTGTGACTTCAAGACTGCTGCACTTGACTCTAATGGCAACTTCCTCACTGCAGTTCCTCTCCCAGCAGGTACCACATCTGCAGAAGTCCGGCTGCAAGCAAGTCGAGGACTACTGGATGGTCTGGGTGCTATCAGACTGGTATGTGACAATGCCTGATTCCTCGAATTGGCTGGACTACTAAGCCTTGAAACAGTTGCATAAGCAGGTCTCACAGAAGCCTGTGGCCTCATAGTAGTGCCACCAAGCGACATGCGGACTCCAGCACGTGGTGGGGCTACTGGTGACCTGCCAGCAGCAACTGTTTTATGCACAACACTGATTACTGGTGTAGGTTTGCTAACAGCTGCTGCGGTTGTAACCACTGGCTTTTGTGGGATTAAAAGAAATCTTAAACCATCAGAATCCTCAATGCACTCTTCTAGATCTGTCTGAGAAGCTTGACTAACCATCACAGGAACCTCAGGTATGACAAATTCACATTTTTTTCCACTCTGTGCATCATCCTCATCATTATTTTTCCTATTGTCATTTATATCAGACCTATCTTTAAGGCTATCAAGACAAAGCTCTGTTCGTTTCTCTGCATCATCTTCATCAGCATTCTCAGAGTCTTTACTTGTGTAATCATATCCATTTCCTTCTTTCTTTGTAGCTCCACAAGTTCCATGAATTGCACTATTTTTCCCCACAGTATTAGCAACCACTTCTCCATCATTTATGCCATCATTTAACTTGACATCAACAATCAGCTCTCCCACACCACTTCTGCTGTGACTACATCCTTCAACAGCTGAATCTACAATCACACTACCTAAAGCAAATAAAGAACTTGATTCTGATTGTTCTCCACTCATTTCCAAATTAACTGCAATTTCCAACCTATTACTTGCATCATTATTTAGAGTACCTGTACCTTCTGTTATATCATATGGTGCTTTTATGTTAACAACTGTCTGATCATGCCTACTGCTCTCATTTGCATTGTTGAAAGGCACTGTGTTCTGTACATCCACAATATCACTGCTGATAGCACTCTTAATAACACAAACATTATCTGCTATTGCATTATTACATGTTGGAGCACTGTTAGGCTGTAATGAACTGCACTCCATTTCCTGTGTGGTAAGACTCATATCCATTTTGTCAGTACTTGTTTCAAGTGGTATTACATAATCCTGCACAAATGGACCTGGTGACTCTGTGCCTGCACATACAGGGACACTTTCCTCCCTCATCTCCAAGCTTTGCACAGTTAAATTTTCTGCATCTTCGCTATTCACGTTCAAAACACTACTAGTGTCAACAACTGCAGATTCCATGCTCGACACAGGGCGAATCTGAAACAAGTAGTGAAGAAACATCATAAATAGTTTCTCATCTACATGTGACACAATATAAAACAAAAAGAAGCCTGACCAGTTTCAAACTACAGCATGATTTATGGCTTTTTCAGCTGTTCATAATCACAACTGAAATTACTAAACACATAAAAAACAAGGTTTGTAGGCCTTTAGCACTATCCCAATCATCCAGGCTACAGGAGAACACAGGAATCATGAATAAGGACAGAAGATATCCAAAATTACCACAATTTTAAGCCTGGTATTTCATGAACTATGAACTCCAAACTAATATCACTAATGCCATTTCAATTCATTAGAAGGAATGAGATCTTCAGTTCCTGCTACCTTACTACCTGTCTTCCGGAAAGGTTACTGAATATGAGAGTCCATACAACAAACAACAAAATAACACACAAGAACAACAGATAATAGCCTGCTTCAAAACTTGTCTGTGTACATAAGAATGTTGAGTTTTATAAACCTCTGACATATTCAACAAACAACAAACAAGTTCTGGATACAGTTTCTACAGTCAAACCCCATACTGTGTCAGTGTTTGTTCACCAAAATTTGCGGTGGTGGTAATAAATCAAAATACTGTAATTTTTTAAGCTTGTAGAATTTACTTAAAAAGACACGCACTGTATACACAACATAATACTGTGGTGAATTCAGATCTTCATTTAAACAAAATGGCCCAACTGAAATGTGCATTAAGGACAGGAAAGATCCAAATATAAGTACACTGCCTATCATGTCAGGTGTTTTTCATGACTTTACAAACGTGCCTAAAAATTCCACTATAAATAGTGGAAGTTATATCAAGAATTCAAAAAAAAGCATTTTAGTGAAACTCAAAATTTCTATTGTTAATCACATGATCATTAATAATTCAAAACACAACCACAAGTTCTACTCATTCCACTTACTCTGTGAGCTGTGTTCGGTGTACCCTTCAGATATTTTAAGAGCCCAGTGCCTCTTGATGCATACAAACCCATTTTATTGAGATAAAACGCATAGTGGGCTGGTAGTTACTAAAGGTCTTAATTCTACAGCATCTGACATATGCCTGCATTTTATGTAAGTGTTCAGCTCTTCCTCACAGAGAACACCTTGGGTCCACTTCCAATTAGTGGGAAAGAGAAATATGAAAACTTTACTAATAGTTGTTATGTTATTCTTGTTATCAATGATTATGACAACAAATAGCAATTTTCACGAAAATGCAGTCAGTAAAAGTCATACTTTACTGAAGGCCATAAAAGATTTTGTCCCAACGATTTTAAAATTTCTTGACCCACACAGCTGTTATTTGGTATTGGAGATCTACCATATTGGAGTTAAGAAAATGTCAGTTTCATTGAATCCCATGCAGTAAAGGCCACACTTCCACACAAGGCCCTAAAAGAATTTCTACTCATAATTTTCACATTTATTCTCAGATTTGGGTGATATTCAGTACAGAAGATCAACACATAATACTGTTAAGCAATTATGAGTCTGACAGAAATCCATATAGTGACAACTGGATTTTACTCATTACCGAAAGTAAATTCCTGACGCAATAACACAGTTCCACATAGAATGCTGTTTACTAATTGTGAGTTTCATAAAGATCCATACTGTAAGTGGTGTCATGCTCTTTATAGGAGCACAAATGAATTTCTTCCCACAACTTCTGCACGTCTTGACCAATTTAGGCCACATTCAGTACTGAGATCTACACCTTAAACCTGCTGGAAAATTATGGGTTTTACAGAAATCCATGCAGTGCAAACTGCACTTTACTCTAGTGCATAAAAAAATTTCAACCTGCATTTTTCACACTACTTCAACAAGTTGAAATCTGGAATGGAGATCTCCATGTCAGACGTTATTCACTGCTTATGGGTACATATGTACAACCAAAGTCTGTTAGTGGGGGTAATTCCACACCAGGGGCTCTTCAGTGTTCATAAGAAATTTCTGTTCACAGACTTTTGTAGGTGTTATGGGAGGATGACATTGTACACGGGGATGCTATACCCGGGGTTTGACTATACATCTTAAATACATTCAACACATAATTAATGAGTACCAAACACAGTGCATAAATACAATTCCTACTATAGATTTTACAGCCTTAAATTGTGTAGCATTAATATTTTCTTCAGATAGTATAAATTTACAACCCAGTGACAAAATTCAATTCAGATTATGAACTAGCACTTGGGACACATGTATATATGTTCATGTGATCAAATTATAGTCAAGCTAAAATTCTTTGGTTTGCAATAGCAAATACATATAATTCTCATCACCACCACCAACTGCATTTTGTCATCATAATCATCACCAATACCACCACCAGCATCAACAAGCGTCATCATCATCATCATCGTTTTATTGTGTTCTCTTGTGAAGAATTTATTTCTTAAGTACAACTGATGTGCACAATACATTCCATGGGTGTACCCTCAAAATTTCACAGACATACCATGTTTGAAAATGTTCACTCATTAATAATATTTCAGAATGTGTACGTATGTTTATGATCTCCATACCAAAAGCTATATATACAGCTACAGTAATGTAACAGTTATCAAATGAAAGCTAAATACACATTTACATTAAAAAAAAATTAATTTATCAAATATTGCATTCTTTTCTGAGATTTATTACCATGCACTGTTTTACAACTCTAAATTCAGTGATCCAGAAACACTCCCACCTCACAAATTCATACACCCATTATGTTTTCATGCATGACTCTAGGATGCTACACAGAACAAGACTGGGATGACCTACGACAGTAAAAATGCCACACCTAATTTCATAGCAACCAATATGAATTCAGAATTAAATAGGAAACACAGGCATAAACAAAGTTATGACTACTTCTTTCCTTAAGATCACAAAAGATGGTATATGCAGTAATGCTTCTGACTTGAGTTCAGTAAGTGCTTGGTTCACATCTTGGCCATACTGCAATTCCAAACAAAAAAAAAATTGTCATAATCCCAACCCCCCCCCCCCCCCCCCCCAAAAAAATTATTTTTTCTTCCACATTTTTTTTTTCTTAACACCCTTTTTTTTTTTACCATCTTAACAACCTTTTCTCACCCAATTTATTTATCTTGTTCCTTCCTTCCCCCC
>Ga0136643_10013570_pt1 | contig 12202 bp, 5 predicted proteins | sample TergutLab28metaG_FD_96883 | JGI IMG/M metagenome (GOLD analysis project Ga0136643, IMG submission 96883) | Labiotermes labralis P1 segment gut microbial communities from Petit-Saut dam, French Guiana - Lab288 P1 (version 3) (version 3) | ecosystem: Host-associated > Arthropoda: Insects >...
ATATGCTTGCCGTAACATTTCAAGTGTTTCATTACCGCTCTTCCCAAGTTTAACACAAAATTCAATCACACACCTCTGCCGTATTTTCACACAGACGTCTTCCACATCCGACATGACAATATGTACTACGTGTTTCCACTCGCTGTGCCCAAATCCTCAAGGCCACAGCTGTCCAACTACAGGTTCAGACACGTCAATGTATGACTTTCACAATACCTGGTGCAGTGTTGCCACGTCTAACACCGGGAAAGAGAAATAGAGGGAGTCTTGAAACTTTTCTATCAGCCTACGTATAAAATAAAAAAATAGCAGACCCAACACAGAGCCTTGAGGTACTCCTTGCTTCACAATTTCCCAAGTAGGGTAGTAATAAATTTGGTCTTTATTAATACTTAATTTTGTACTTTGTCTCCTATTTTATAGGCAAGATTTAAACCAGTTTAGGGTTGATTCCTCTATTCCATAATATTTACGTTTTTGCAATCAGAACATCATGATTGACAGAGTCAAAGGCTTTGGTTAGTTCACAGATGATTCCACCAATTTAAATTTTTTTGTTCCAAGCCATTAGGGTACTTTCTGTAAGTGAGATAATTTTGTGTTCAGTTGAGAGACCATTCCTGAATCCATATTGTTCAGTAGCCAGTATACTGTTAGACTGTAAGTGGTGACTGAATCTATAGTACATTGTTTATGCAAAAACTTTTGAAAACGCTGGTAATAAAGAAACTGGACTTTAGTTAGCCATATTTGATACATCACCTTTCTTATGCAAGGGGATTACAATAGCATATTTTAGTCATTCAAGAAAAACACCCTTGTTATAGATTTATTACAAATAAAAGATACTTACTAATTTGATTTCCACATAATTTTAATATTTTGGTTGAGATGCTATCATAACCAAAAGAATTCTTAGACTTTAGGGAACAGGTTATACTTCTTATTTCCCCTTCTGTAATATGAACTATCTGCATGGGTGGAAATTTGGATTGATATTTCTTTAGCAAAGCACATGTATTTTGAATACATTCTTTATTAATATTGCAGTGGACATAGGTAACGTTTCGTATTTTACTTGAACGTGGTATTTTTATAAACAGTTATACAGCTTTTTAAAATGTCCTTGGGCCTATTGCCATTGCTTATACCTGTATACACTGTAGATATGTTTTTAATGTAAACGGGGAGATCTCCTACCTCAAGGTATTTAGTTTTGTATGCATTTATGTACTTGTACAATGGTCTGATGATGACTCATACTTGTGGTCGAAAGTAGCTGCCAGGTAATAAACATTCCCAGAAGACTGGGTTGTGTGTGATTGAAAACATCTCTAGTATACATGTACAGAACTGGAACACGCGCCAATTAATCTGTCTATGTGTTGGGGATGAAGATGTCTCTAGTGTATGTTAGCTTAATGCCCGTCACGCGTACTACCCTCATGGGCCACTGGATATTTTTCTAATACTTGTTTACATATGTTCTGACACTTCACACAAATGAATGGAATTTACATACAGACTGTGAATTTGTATTTAATTATTTAAAGATTAAATCTTCAGATTCGTACCATGAGCCCGACTTTCCCTTCCTGCCCAAAATGACGTAGTCAATGACGTAAATTGTTTGCGTAAGGTATAGACGAAATATAATTTTTTTCCCAAACATTATTTATCACAATTTAAATTTCACAACTTACCTGTGTACAAATATTTCATATCTATATATGTCATTAACTTTAAATGTCAATTGACTATTGTTTTTATCTAGTACGTCAGATACGTCAGTTACAATCAGCTGTGTTGTGAATTGCCAGGTAGGTGCATTGTGTGCGAATAACGTGTGAGCCAGAGGAAAGTAAACTAACGGCGAGAAAACTTACTGCGTCGTTATTTTCTGACCAAGTAAGGTCCGTACAGACTTCCATGCGTGGACTCATTTTTTGTGCTATGAATTGTAAAAAGTAATACGACAAAAAATAGTTAATTTGTGTGAAGTAAATAAACTCGTTTTTCATTTTTTCCAGATTGACAAAAACAATGGGTCGCATATTTTTGGATCATATAGGTGGTTCTCGCCTGTTTTCATGTGCGTCATGCGACACGATTTTGACAAACAGGAGTGAGTTGATAAGTACAAGGTTTACGGGAGCAACAGGTCGAGCATTTCTATTTAACAGAGTGGTGAATTTGAATTACAGGTTAGGTATTTTACTTTCAAAAGTAGTGTAATCTGGAAGTACTGAAATATATTTTAGTGCCAGTTTGTAATGAACCTCGGTCGTTACTTCTTTTTCAGTGAAGTTCAAGACCGAGTGATGCTGACTGGAAGGCACATGGTTCGTGATGTGTCTTGTAAAAATTGTGATGCAAAACTTGGTTGGATATATGAGTTTGCAACAGAAGAGAACCAACGTTACAAGGAGGGACGAGTTATTTTAGAACGAGCACTCGTCACAGAGAGTGATGGGATTGATGAGCATATGGGCGATGACTGATCAAATGAACTAGTGGATGGTGTTGGGATATGTTCAGCATTGCTGGTACATACTGCACTACAGAAACTAAGTTGTGTGGAATGAAGTGAATTTAAAGACAGAGTTCAGATAATTTGCGTCGACACTTCCTTTCTTCCAGATTAAATTATGACGGTAACTCCGATACATAAAGAATTATTGTGCTATGGAAGGTGACTTTGGAAATGTCTTTACTGGAAAAATTATGTGGATATAAATGTCTTTAAATAAAAAATAACGGGTTGATCGTCCAGTTATATTCTGTAGGTAAAAGAAAACATTTGGCTATTTCAGATATTTTTGTTTGATTTTAACTGGTGCATTTATTACTTCTGTCTCTTAAACTGTTCACTATAAGATGAATTACTTCTTAGATGTTGAATTTTACAATTTATCATCATAAAATTTTCAGTAACCTTCTCTTACCATCCCTGTTTGACATTTTCTAAGGTTCATATGCAGTGTGTTCAAAATGTCATAGTCAGGGGAGAAATGAGACATAACCTTGATTTGTAGACATCCCTCCAGTTGCAAAGCCAACTCTGATGAACATGTAGGTAGATCTGGATATGCAAGTCAATAATACAGGAATGCAGGTTAGAGATGATACTGTAACATATTTAGTACAGCTGTAAGGCACAATATGGCTTATAATAATAATAATAATTTAGAGATGAGCTGTGCACAGTGAGTATTATGAACTTCTGAGTTCTTCATTGTGCTAGGTGGTCATATGCTGTGAAGTAGGAATGACCATCAATTAACATTTTATAGGCTAACATACATGATGTCTCATGTATGGGCCAGCTTCTGGTATGGGACATTGGCATTGGTGGTGACAAGTTGTACGGAGGGTTCTGTTTAAAACCAAACCGATGTGATTAGCAAGCTTATTGAACTCATATTTCCTCATATAATGTAAAATATAATGTACCATGTTAGACTAGTTGTTAGAAATGACCTTTTTCCACTCTTGGACATGCTTGATTCTTGGTGAACATATTAAATACTGTTTGAAGATCTTGTGTATGAGTTGCTTATGCTCTGTGCCTGTTGATTTATTTAAGTCTGCCCTCTTTGAGTGGATTGCTTTTATATGTGTTGTCTTTCAAACTTTCCCACAGAAGATAGTCGCATGGGGTTAGAATGGGTGAACAAACAGGCCACAAAGAATGACTAATTATATAGCCCCCAAAAAATTTTCCATGAGGCTGTCATTGAATTGCACTTGGTATGGGCAGTTGCACCATCTTGCTAAAAGAACCCATAGCCCCTCTTCTTATTATTTTGAGTTTTCAAAATATTATGCAAGAATTTATCCACTATACCTTCTGGAATTTATTGTACCCAAAAAGGAGATGGGTCTGATTATTTTTGTCACACTGGGGTTATACCGTGCCCCAAATTTAACGTTGTGTGCTGGCACCTCATGTATTAGGCTGGGGACCACTCTGTGCCATTCTAAGTATTTATGTGGCCTTTTAAGTATACCCATGCCACTTTTGTAAACTCAGTTAGCAAAGGACTGACTTAACTATTTCACACTGCTATACAGAACCAGTTACAAAACTGTGTCCTCACTGCACAGCCTGCCTCTAGGAGATTTTGCACAGCTTTAAATTTGTATAATTTCAAGTGAAGTAATTTTGTGGCTGTGTGTACAGATGACTTTGACACACTGGTCTTCAGTGATGTTTTGGAAGATTTTCATGGAGACACTTCTAATCATGCTCCAGTGTCACGTGTTTCTTCCCAAAGAGCATTTTGTGTTTGCTGTCACTTGTTATTCGACAATGATCCTGTCATTTGAAATTCGTACATCACTTCACATACTGAAGTGACACACAACAAAACCATATTCTAAATTTTTTGTGACACTTTTCATATGATTCCTTCCTTTCATAAGCTTCCACAATGGAAATCCTTTGTATTAAACTGTACCGTATACTCGTGCAGCAAAGAAATGTGCATGATGTCATGCGTCACATATCTGTTTGACAGACAGAAGGTTAAACTGGACTGTATGACATCAGATGAAGTGTACCGTACACATGGCGATAGAACTGTTGTGTGAGTTGTGCAGCAGCCATTAAACATGCTGTGCATCTGCATTTGATTTCCAATTGGACATACTCTATATGTTGCATTCGTTGAAAATATTTTGTCATATTTAGATTACTTACTGACAGGCATCTGTATACACACCAAAAAAAAGTAAAATATTATCATATGTCATGTGGGGGACCGCGGTAGCACAGTGGTTAAGGTGCTGTGCTACAAATCGGAAGGTCGCTGGTTTGATTCCAGATGGTGTCATTGGAATTTTTCATTGACATAATCCTTGTGATCGCACTATGGCACTCGGGTTGACTCAGCCTGTAACAGAAATGAGTACCAGTATTTCCTGGGGGTAAAAGCGGCTGGTGCGTAAGGCTGACAACGTTACCACCATCCTGGGCCACTGTCACATAATCTGGGAACATTAACTTCCTGGAGCCCTCTGGGCATCTTGGGCCTGTAATGGGACTGATTTAACTTTTTTATATCGTAGGTGTATGTTTCTCCACCAAATTGCATTTTGGTTTTGTACAGTCAGATTGGTTTAATTGAAGTTAGTTTCATTTCCCTGAGGAAGGTTGTGATCATAAACATCTTGATCTTTCCAGAATTTGTCTTATTTAGACCTGTTAACAGGTATTAAAAGATTAATAAAATTACCTTGTTGCATCAAGTTGGCATTTCACATTATTTCATGAGGAAGATGCATGGTCAAACAACCCTCAAGTATTAAAAAATAATCTGTTAATGCTTTACATATATACACATTTCTTTATTGAAGCATGAAACAAACACTTAAGAAGAATATTTTAAACTGTGTGTGAAAGTAGTAACTCTGGTGCAGTGGTCTTGAAATTCCAGTACACACTGCACAGATATCTATTATATTAAATAGATACCTTTTTGATTTATTTGCACTGGTCTCAAAAGATTAAGGTCTTATGGGGAGTTACATCATGTCAGCATAGCATAACATCCCACAAGGAAGTGAAGGATCAGACACAAGCAATAGTGATGATGAATATGATGGTAGTTATTTATTTTATAAGATTGTATGACCAGTAGAAACTAAATACTGCACTGCCATTTTGTTGAAGCAGTGTTTGTGAATTTGAACTTCAAACTCAAGTAAAATATTTTCACCTAAATTTGATTCTACAATCTTGGTGAATCTTATTGTCTTGAACATGTAGTTTCAGTAATCATTTATACTTGTTGGCATGGAACTGTATAAAATAACCAAATGGGAAATTGTACTCTTGAATTCCATGTCCTTATGTGCCCTATTTTTCCTTTGGAAATGCAGTGCATATCATCGCCCATCTTGTAATTTTTTTCTGGCAAGTGGAACAGTTTTTGTGAGATGGTTCCTGGAGGCAAAATTCTTTCTTCTTTGTAACTTCTGACACATGAATGCTCCAATAATTTCCTGCAGTAAGTTCAATTTTTGTCATCTGTCCTTGCGTACAGTGCACGATGGTTCACTAGCCATAATGTAGGGTTTAAAACCATACTGCACACATTTAGTAGGAAATGAACAAACTTATATAACTTTTTGGGACATGTTCTGTCACCATTTTATTCCCGTACTTGGTCTCTGAAATCCACTGTTCCCATGTTACACATGTCATTCATAGCTGTGGGGCATAGTGTTTGGATCTTCTTGCCCCTTCCTGCTTATCTGCTATTTTGTCCCACCCAGGATCTGAATTTGTATAAAGAGGCATATGTCATGGTTACCGTGCCATAGAACTGTAGGCATTGTGTTGCGCTTGCCATGTGTCAGGTTAGAACTTCGAAAATCTAAGTTTTCTTGGCCAGTTTTTGCTTCCCAACCAGACAGTTACACAGGATATATTTTTCTCCTTTCCTTTGATTGGTCTTACACTTAGCAGATACCTGTAACCCTGCCTTTGTACCCTTTATGTTGGTTTGCCATTCATGTACTGTTGCAGGTGAAACTGATGGTGAGTACTGCCATACCAAATAGTATATAACACCCTTGAATGCCTTTATAATACTTAGAATTTGTTTTTCTTATAGTGTAACTAATACAGAGTACTACATAATAATGATCAGTAGGTGAAATTTTACATTATGACAGTGGTGATTATATGCTTAGCATGGGATGTGATGCCATGTAGTGTGGTAGATGATTGTAAGTTTAAAAGAAATGCTGCCCGGTCTTTAGGGTAGAAACCTAAAGATGCAGGCAGTCTTTTCCTTCAGAATTTTTGTAACTGTCTCCCAGGCTACATGACATTGATGGTACAGTGAACTGCAGTGAGCTGTATCAGTTTTATGCTTTGTATTTTAGTTACAAGACTTATCAACATACTGTGCATGACAGGGTCAGATGAAAGATGAACTTCATGCAAGCAGCAGTATACAAATGAATGTTCATACTGAGAGTGTTCCAAAGATCCCAGCATGTGGGCCAGTGTGGGGGATTTATGGTTCCTAGCATTCTAGAACACAGGGTTGATCAAGAAGTGAGATTGTCCTGTTTATAAAAAAAAAATAGTGCTCTAAATCATAATTGAATGGCATGGTACATTTAGGTTTCATGCCTACCTTCCACTGCAGCATATTTTGACAAAAGCAGGATCAGTTTCTTGTGCCATGTATGCTGACATGATATGATTATTCATGAAATGAAGGATTCTAAACATTTGTTTTGTTGATAATGTGTATTTCAGATGCCCTTAGGATACTGTTAATTATAAAAATTACTAATTATGGCACAAATAGTCCTCAAAGTTTTGGAATCCAATTTACAGATATCAAACACTTCAGTTCCTATCAGGACATAATTTATTATTTTTTTTAGAAAATCTGAACTGAGTGACAGGTTAATGTTAGTTGAATTTAATTCACTTTATATTACACTTGTCGTATAAGTCATATAAGTTATTTGGATTTGTAGTTGTTAAAGATAAGTTGAATAATTCGTACGAGGTACTGCACATGCATATGAAACTCATTTCTTCCACCATTTTTCACTTTTTTTAATGCACTAATGCAGCAGATATGTTACAATAGCTAACGGTGACAGTTTGCTAAATTATCCTAGATTTTCTGTTGTTGTGATGGCTTCGATACCCCATAGTTTAAATCTGCTGAAACTTGGTTGCGTTCACAACATAGCAACTAAACCATGTGTTCCCCATCTTTTTGTACCAGCCACCCATAGATATTTACTGAATGGTCTCTGAAATTAAGAAGCAAGTATACCTGTCAGTTATCCAAATTTTTGTGTAGTATGGCTGATTACTGGACATTAATAATTCTTTCTTTTACATTTAGAATCTTTTAAGCAAGAGAAAAAGGAAGTAATTACATAAAAACATTAAACCTTTGTAAACCTGAAAGGGTTATTTGAGTCGTAGTACATCTTATGGCAAATTAAGAAGCAAAATGTGTAATCAGTATCTGTAGATTGTTCACAAGTTCATAAATTCTTGCTACACGTTATTACTGTTCTGTAAATTCAGAATAAATAATTGTAGTGATTTTTCTTACAGTATTGACGGTGAATGTGAATGTAGAAAGGAACAGGAATTTAAATTTTATAGTTCTCCTACATAGAGTATTTTCAGCTTTAGTTTACATAGAAAAAGAAGTAGAAGTAGTAGTAGTAGTAGTAGTAGCAGTAGTATAGTAGTAGTAGCAGTGATTACACTATGACTTCTTTTTATGCAAAATAAATTAAGTAAAAAATTAACCACACTAATATTGGTTGGAAGACTGAAATATATAAAGAGTTCCACATATAAAATTTACAGATTTTTAACTGTGCTTGATTTTTATGGTTCAGTTCATCATTAGTGATTATTGTTACTGATTTCTGTAGTTTAGTTTATCATTAGTGATTATTATTACTGGTAACTACCTTTAATGACTATATTTTTTATTGTAAACATATATATGTAATTGTAATCAGAGATGTGTGGTGTTAATGTACAAAACAGTTACAGTTGTGAAGAGAGGAGGTTTTAAGAAGCAACATGTGAATACACCTTTCAAAACTCAACTGTGGATTAGCTGAGAATAGCTGACCCTTTGTCACTGCAGTTGTCTAATTTCATTTCAAAGGTTGTCCCGTATGTATGTGTGTATGTATGTATATATATGTATGTATGTATAAAAAGAGACAGAGAATTAAGTTCACCGTGTAACATACCATGAAGGCATAGAGGGGAGGTAGAGGTATAGCTCTACTCACATTCAGCGGTTTATGCTCACTGAAACATCTGAGCACTGAATTATGCACTAAAATTTGTTTGTTTTACTCTGGCCATGAAACCTTCTGATAATAATGACAGCGTGCAGAAGTACTGCATCCAGAGTGAACATCGCTAAAAACCATACATTTGTGATGATGGTAATTCTATATAAAGGCATTGTAATTTGTTAAATTTTGGTGACTCCATGTTTATATGTGATATGCTGTAAATCCTTAGGAAGTACAAAATATACTAATTAGCTGATGACTTTGCATTGCCGTCCAAAAGCATACATACAAATATACAATGTCGTGCATAACAGCTGAATTATGGTATAGGTTAATATTGCCATTTATTAATTAAAGCAACAGATCCACAAACTGAGAGAGACTTGCTGATGAAAGGAAATTACTTTCCATGGCAGTATTTTGTTTAGATGAGCGTTTCAGTGCTTGGCATCGCATGAAATCATTCGTGTAACAGTTCAGACTGTCAGTAACATTTGTAGTTTTTTTTATTATGTTTAAAATGCATGTGAAATTTATTACATAAATGAGATTCAGCCCTGACATGAAACTACAACATCAATAACTATGGTCTGTTCCAAATAATATTATATAGAACAATGTTGAGATATGGAGAGTAAAATGATATCCATGTCTGATACTACTATGTGTTGATGTGATGCCCTTGGGTTGTGGATAGAGGTGAGTGTCAGCTTCATGCTGTTTCTGCCTTTGACCACAATATCTACTGGATAGGAAGCTGTTTCTGCTTCAGAGCCACTGCTGTAAAGAAGGGGAATTTTCCAGCAATTCTTAGAAGTTAAAACCTGGCCATGGGGTGTGTAGTCAGTGGAATTGATAATGTTTTGTATGCTGTGAATAAGGTACACCTCTTTAGAGGAATAAATCTCTTCCAATATGAATGTTTATAGCATTTCCACATAATAGTAAAGGGAGGACTTTGCCATATTTTGACACCAGCGTATCGGTATGTTTTAAAATTACCAACATTTAGTATGGAAAGAGTTATAATTGGTGGTGGCTCATGCAACTTCCTCATGGTAAGGCAGGGGCTAGGGCTATTGTATGATTAATTGGAAGGCGAAATGGAGCATTTCTTTCAGTACAGCAACTGGAACACTTACGTTTAGCATATATAGGAGGGTTAAATTTTCTCACATAAGTTTGTATTCTGCGTGATGACTGGGAAGTAACTAAACCAGGTGCTGCAAGACCTAAATTCCTAATCTGCCTTCTTGGTGAGGGTTAACTGCAAAAAACTGAAGCCCAGTTTTGACTACTTCACACTGTTCTTTTTCATGTTTATCTTAAAACTGAACTAATAAAAACAATCACAAATACAACTCTGAAAACAGCTAGTTAAAAAAAGGTTATAAAATTTCATTGTTTGAAACATTACAAAAGGTAAACAGATATATGAAGCCCTTTAAATTCACGATCTAGCTGACACTGACTTCCCACCACTGGCCTGGCTGCACTCACCCATTGCACAACACCTTTCCAGTGCCACTCACTTTTGCAACTCTGAGAGTTCATTGTCAGTGCTTGAAATTAAAATGATTTCATAAGTCTTTTAACAAATTTATATCCTAACAAAAAATTTGATTGAGATATTTTAATTTTTCTCAAAACTTCTGGGAGGGCTGTAGCCCTTTAGCCATTATGGAAAGCAATGCAAAAACCCGTTTCTGCATGTTTTTTGCCTTAATTTTAGCCCTTTTCTTGCTAGATGTAGTCATATTGCATAAAATGTATTGAAGACCAACAAATGCACTTTAATTTTATTGATGCACTTTTATTGTATTATGCTACAATACAATACATAATACAATAAAAGTACATCAGTAACGTTAAATTGCATTTATCGGTCTTTTAATACATTTTATTCATCCAATTAATGCATGGAGTATGGAATGTATCAAAACTGTAGTCATAATTTTTAGGTACTGGGAATACACATTTTATTTAGTAATGGTTGAGTAGTACTCTTTTGGTCTCTTATGTTAAAGAGTAGTTTCATGGTTTAAGTTGAGAACTCATAAAACTGTAAGAAGTTTTACAAAGTTGTGCAGAACTCTATGCTTGTACAACAGCACACTATACTACCGCAGTATACTGAACATTTCTGGTACCAGGTACACCATTAATAATAACCTAGAATAAGTTTAAAAGTAACACAGTGTTTTAAAGTTGTCAGAACACAACAACAGTGTATAAATATTAGTATTGTTATTGTGACAACATGTTTCAGTCTTATTAAACCATCTTCAGGCCAGCATTCAGAGATACCAAGTGCAATCAGGGCATATCATGTAATATGGGATCCCATTTTACTTACAGGTGTACATAAATAAACTACAGCACAACCAACACGCATGCCTACATCTTGCTTCTCAAACTCCACAACAAATCAACCACCTTCACATGGAAAAACTTTTAATAACCACACAAGACATCCATTTGTTGAACTTGTCTAAGAGAACCTTCAACTATTGTCCAATACAAACAGTGATTATTTCCCTATACAGCATTAACTGACTGGTTTTTATAACAGGGATTTATATCAATGTACGCATGAAAAGAAGTCTAATACACTCCTAAGTTGCAATTTACATGCGTACGTATACGACCAGAATGACCAGATACTAATCCGCCAAATTTGTGACTAATAGATCCACATCCATAATTCAGTACATCTGTGTACACACATAGAAATGTGAATACTTGAATCAAAATTGTGTGATATACTACAACCTTGAACGTGAGTGCTAATGTGACTACACAAGATTTGACCACCTTCAAATGTGAATCACAGCACCTTTCCAACTTGTTCAAATTATTAAGATATCCATATGCTAATAATTTATATATATTTCCATCGTGACCAATATAATTATATAACCATTACATACTTTTTGACCACTTTTAATATATATAATTTCTTATAATTTTAAACTATTTTTTAATGTAAACCCTGTAAGTAAAATATGCACTGTCTGTACCTCATATCTCTGAATGCTGGCCTGAAGATGGTCTAATTAGACCAAAACATGTTGCCACAATAACAGTATTAATATTTATACACTGTTGTGTTTTGATGATAAATTTAAAATGTTTTGTTTTACTTTTGAATTATAACACAATGGGATGCCCTCGATTCAAATGAAATAAGTTTTGCACCTAGTTAAGACAGTGTTCTTTGGTATTAAACAAAACTCCGTGGCCTTAGTCCGCACGCGAACTATACCGACATAGCTGCCGCCGCCGGTCGGCGAAGTTAGTGCCAACTTTTGCGGATAGAGGGGTGTCACGTGGTCAGCGCAACGGGTCCCCACAGCCGTTAATCTCTGTTTTCTAGACCTGGAGCCGCTAC
>Ga0136643_10013571_pt1 | contig 12201 bp, 8 predicted proteins | sample TergutLab28metaG_FD_96883 | JGI IMG/M metagenome (GOLD analysis project Ga0136643, IMG submission 96883) | Labiotermes labralis P1 segment gut microbial communities from Petit-Saut dam, French Guiana - Lab288 P1 (version 3) (version 3) | ecosystem: Host-associated > Arthropoda: Insects >...
CAATACAACCCATGAAATAACTCAACAAATAAGTCGCAAGCTCCTGAGGATGGATGTATTAACATCCGAAACATGTTGAGCATTAAATAATGAAATAAAAAGCTAGTGACATCAAGTTGGTCTTTCTTTATTCAACTAAAGAAGAATAATTGCGACGCGCTAACTGTGAGGACTGGAGTACGATTTCTTTGGTGAAGAGATGTGTGTTAGCAACAAGTTAACATCACGGCCAGGTGAATAAATTCCGTTATTATTTTAGCGATTTTTACCTTCTCAAGTAATATTGTGCTGCAATGAGAGGAACGATATATGTGATGATAATATAGATTCGAACCCGGTTATAACGACATCGTTTTATACGACATCTCGTCCATGTAGTCAAATTTCCTGTGTTCCCAATTAATTCGTCACAAACAAACACTCCTCGAGTATAAAGATACAAAATATCCTTTCATGACGTTATAACCGAGTTCATCTGTATTTAACATAAAGTGTACTATATTGATATCATTTACTGTTACCCATTCATCTGCCTTAGGCTTAGACAAGGATATGTCAGGGATTAAGCCACTCTTCCGTCGAACAGGTCACACTGTAAAGGAAGAAACACAGTACCTGCGGTGACAAATTCGTCCCAGACGTGAATTTGGATACTGATATGTATCTACTGAGAATATTTAGATTTTAGTTAATGGATATTTAATGCCATGTCTCCTGTGCTTCTTCATTGCATGATAATTAGTTAAGGGGCGATTTTGCATATGACTCATAAATATGCAAGTATCCCTTCGCGTTAAGTGGAAATTATTGCTGATGAACTGGACCAAACTTCAATATGCTTAATAAACAGTACCCGGAAATAACCAAATTTCATCTTCTCCAAAGTTCCGTTCCTACCTTCGAATTTATTTATTTATTTTTTTTGCAAGTTCTGAACACACTAATCTAACACATGTACTGAAATGTTTGAAATATTACTTTCTTCAATGGTTGGAAATCGCCATATATATATGAGAGTGCTACTAAAGTAGAAAACGAAATAGGAAAAGAGAAGCGTTCATTTGAAAGTAAAGTGATGAAGATCTTCTGTCCTAAGCACGTGGCCAGACAGTTAATTTATATGGGACTCTGTCATTGATCCCCTAACAGTTACTGAATGTGGCCCTGCTCAGTGTCGAGGAATTAGTCAATTCAAAAAATTAAAAATATTTTTAGTCACGTAATTTACGGCTCAAAAAGTTGGCTACCTCTGGATGGTGACGTTCAACATAAGTCGGCAAAGACACAAAAAACGCCACATGATACCAAATTCAATAATTTTCAGTGTTGTTACTAGGGGTACAGGGTAATTTTAATTATGCGTTTAATTTTAAGGAAAATACCCCTACATTTCTTTAACGACGTTGGTTTGACTTAGATTTTAAAATTATCTCTTTGAATCGCTTAAGATTTGTGTTTGAGTTTTCTGACTTAATCCGCTAAGCAGACGAGGGTAAAGAAACCTAAGACGAAATTAGGTGACCTCATCCCGTTGTGTATTTCTTATCGATCTTCATTTTACTTTCCGATAAGTACAACTATATAGATCTAGTGTATGTGGTTTATATTTGATACTGCTACATGTTTGAGTTTTCCACAGCCATCATCAGGTAAGCTACCTGATGATGCCTGATGGCTGATTTGGACATCCGAAACATGTAGTAGTACTGAATAAAAACCAAATACATAAGATATATACAGCCATGTTTAACGAACAGCAAAACAACTTACTTACTTACTTACTTACTTACTTACTAACTTACTAACTAACTTACTTATTTACATACTTACGTACTTACTTACCCACTTACTTACTTACTTAATTACTCACTTACTCACTTACTTACTCACTCACTCACTCACTCACCCACTCAGTCACTCACTCACGTACGTACATACTTACTCCATGGGTCCCTCTCACCAAGGCACTCCGTGTCCTCTGGTTGCGGATGGAGAAACTCTCTCCAATATAGAGGCACCAATATGGAGGCAGCTGCCCATACGTATTGCTAAGGAGTAGCAAACAGCCAACAAGGGGTGGTCCTTCAGATTGGGGTTGAGCGAGCTGCTAACAAATCCTCACTGTAAAAACTCGTTTTGTTACGAAACGGGTGCAATTGGCTGGTAATACAATAACATTTGAACATAATATGGTTGAAGACAAAAAAGCAAACACAGAAGACGAAGACAATGCAGATGATCACAGCGACACTAATGAGCAGTAGAAAAAATTAGATGGTAGCTACAAGACAGAAAAAACCAAGACAAAGAGGAAACTGAAAATTACATACAATATGAAAGGATAACGAAAAACCTAAGATTATTAGAAATAAATTAATGACAAAGGCGAAGAGGGAAGGATGAGATAAGGAAAAGGAAATGGAGGAGAGGAAAACAAGAACAATTGTGATGAGAAAATCGATAGATAAGAAAGTAAGGGCGGAAAAGATAACACAAAACTGGACTTCAGAAATCCTACGCATTCTAATCAGACATTTCAGTATCAAGTCTTATGGTGTATGCTGTTACGATGCTTCGAGTTACATCACAATTAATTCATGCGGCTTACTGGCTAGTTCGTAGGTTCATGAATGAATTTATAACATACAAATGGCGGGTAAGGTCTCCCAGAGGCTGCGCGTCAACGTCGGAAACTATGGATAGTATCTAAAAAAAAAAAAAAGAAGAAGAAAGAAGGAAGAAAGTGACGGTACATCTGCAGTTCACAGTATCGCCTTACCTTCACATTTACGTCAGAGCTGGTTTTCCATTCTTTACGTCAGTCAGCTGACATTTAAAACGCGAGCGAATTTGATATGAGTTTCAATAATGCAAGAACTCTGTATATAGTCTAAGAATGAACGTATTATGTACATCAAATATTGGAATTTTGAGGTCGATATTGCTGAAGCAGACTTTTTCTCATTTCTCCTTCCCCCGCCCCCCTCCGCATAAGAACCCCGGATCCTCTACCTTCACCCAACCAGCCTCCTACAACTGGTCAGGCAACACCTAAACACGTGGCTGGTTAGAGAGCAGGCAGGCATTCTCCTTATTTATTGATGCAACCATCAATTCACGATACCACCCACTTCTCATTTTGTAGCACAACAACCCACATACTAACTAACTGAAATTTTAGGTTATAATGGCAGTGTCTACGATGAATATCGAATTCTAGGATGTGGCACCGTTCTGTTGTACGGAAGTATAAAAACGACTTTGAGAATCGTGCTTCTTCCACGCCAAATGCGGGAACATCCTACAAACGGCACCCTTCGTAACTGAACTAACAAAAACTTACTCATTCGCTCACTTTGTGGTATAGGGTCCTGCCTCAGCAGATAATATTCCAGCGGCTAGTCAAAAATTACACACTTCTATTAAGACCGAGAATTCAATAACGAATTCACTGGAGCTGGCTATTGGTCACTTTTAAGCCAAATGAGTTCACTTCACATGGATTTATTTATTTATTTAAAATCCGTTTTATTAAAAACATATAAGCCTAGCCTTTCTGAAGCAGAAAATCTGTAAATTTATCGCCTCACCTGCAAAACATATGCCTGCGGCATTTCATTATTCTTCATGTAATCATGCTGATAATATTTGAGGAGAGACACTCCAAAAATGCTGCTACAGATTGTACTGATGAATGTCCTACCAATCTCAGAGTAAAGAGTTATTTCCCTAAGCAGCATTAACTGATTCATTTTGAAATGAAGAGAGGAACTGAATTTTTAAACATTATTTTTGTGAATTTGTTTCCAATGATTATCCCTTTAAACGGCGGATTAAATCCCATGTGCCATTTCCTGGCATTATTCGGTCACAATATTCTCCACTTCGCAGGGTAAGGGTTAAAAATGACCACACTTTGATTTGATATGTTAAAAACAGACACTTTCGCGTGCACACAGAGGTTATCCACCCTTCCCGCCCCCCCCAAAAAAAAAGTGGAAATAAAAATTCATTCTGCTGACGGTAACACGTAATTGTGGTTGGCCATCTTAGCGATTTTGCTAACTTCTTTAGTCACAGTGTTCATTCATTTATATGCATTTTTACGTGGATACACACCTATTACCGCAAACGTAATCACACTGCCTAGCCAAATTTTTTTTTCCATTTGTTTTCTAAAAGTTTAACTCGGTATAAAAAAAAAGTTTCAAATCAAACTGTTAATAATAAATTACGTCTTCTTGCGGCTTTCGTTGTGTAGTGTACAATTTTTTTTCTAAGAAGATCCTTTCCTTACAGATCTACAAGTGTCTACCTCTACTCCACATGTAATAAGAGTTATATTGAAACACTAAGAGTTGTAATTTTATTCTTCTAAATATGTTTCATGTAGGTCTTCAATACAAAGTTTCATCGAAATCCATTCATAATTTCGGAGATGAAGCGTGCTGAATGGCACAGGGAAGGAGGTCAGACGAAGCTTTACGTTCAACTTTTAATTCTATGAAATTGGTGTAAAGAGTACACCGTAATGTGGATATTTTATGAACCCTCCACCACATTAATTCGCGGAGCGCACAGCAGAGCTGATATGAACGCATTATTCGCATTACCGCAACCATCGTCAGTGTTGCTTGAATTTCACTAGTAAGGTATGTGTTGCTGGTAGACCGTGAAATGCAGGTTCGGACAAAGAATTGTAATGCCTGTGGTTTTAATTCAGTGCAAATATGCAGACCTAATTTCCTGTCTGTGTGCACACTAGTTCTGCCAAAATCGACCTCATCGGGAGCTGTAGAAATGTATACACTTGCATTTAGTCAATTTGAGGAGAATGAGGAAGGTCAGGCGTATAGCACGCTTTAACAGCTAATGAAAATATGTTACAAAATTTGCATGATAATAGAAAATATTTAACAGTTTGGTAGGTCTAAATACAGGTGGAATTATATTAATCCATTTTGGGTGATTGTGTTTATTTTAAAATGTAAAGTCATACCGTTATGCTTCTAATAGTCATGAATTCATTTATGATTCTTTTTCATGGTGTGACAACCCCTATTTGGTTAGGGCATCCTCATTGTCGAGGCTTCACGATCACGCTCAGACACACACACACACACACACACTCGTTAGGATTCCTCTGGACGAATGATCAGCCCGACGCAGGGACCCCTAACTGACAACAAACAGCACTCACAACAGACAGACCTCCATGCAACAGGCTGGATTCAAACCCACGATCCCAGCAAGCGAGCAGCTGCTGATCCACGCCTTAGACCGCGCCGTTACTGGGATCGGCTCTTTTATGATTAGATACAGCAAATTACACATCATGTGCTGTCGAACGCCTTTTTAGGACTAGTTTGTAGCATTAGTCAAATTTTTGTCAGAACTGACAGATATTTACACTGCACAATCCATTTAGAGCAGATTTACCGTTTTAGCAAGATCCCACCTCTGGACTTTTTTGTTGCAGCAGGTGAATCCAACCACACACAGCCTCTTTCTAAGAGAATTACCCTTCAAACATAAAACTATTAACGTTACGTTTTCCGAAGTTCCCAGATTAAACATTTGAACTGTATGTTTACCTCTTCTCTCTGATACCTGTACATTCCCACACATGTTACCCATCTTCATTTGCCACTCGAATACTGTGTGACCTATTTTTCTTTACCCATCTGCCAAATTGGAATTCTAAAGTCGAGCAACCAGTGCTACCAAGTGATGCCATTAGAATCAAGAATTTTAGTAGAGATTCGCAGACTATTTAAACATTCCTGATTAACAGTCACATGGTTTTAGCACAAGTTCGTACCTTTAGCTTTTCTACTGATGCGCAACGTACGTGAGGGTTGTAGACGGCCCACTAATCAAACTAACTTGCCTTGACGTCCCTTCGATTTATGCAAAGCAAACTACTCGTACTTGCTTTCAGTAAGATAGCCTAGGCTAAACTTAATGCAATTTAAATGAGACAGGCAAACGCCAGTCGTTTTCTGCGGCTTCCGCTTGTTAAATATTTAAAACAAGTAGCTAACTTCACAACAGCTTTAATTTATTACGCAGTATTTTCACGGTGGCTTCGCTTTTAACGTAAATTCCAGCGCATTTCATTAATATTCTCTTTGAAATTAGTGGATCCTTTTACGTCCTTTCGAGCTATGTTTCGGATCAGTTAAATTTTAAAACAGCACGCTTTATACTCTAAACAACAGTTGACGACCCCTGAACTATTTTTTACACATGTAAGTTATATAGGAATGTAAGACGATGGTGCGTTCTACCTAAACACGAGTTTCAGTACATTTCGGGAAAAACATTTAGGATTTGTATGCACACCATAACAAATATGAAACTCTTCTTCATTCTTGTTGGTCTCCAAAGCCTTAACAGAAAAAAAAACATTCCTTGGACCTAAATTTTGTTCTTAACTTGTCTCCACTACTTGGCTTCTACAGGTTTTTCCCTGTATAAATGCGAGTTAATATTTAACGAGTGACGAGAGATGAGAGCAGGAGCAAGTGTGGCCTTTATGTGAAGTGTCGGTGTTGGCTGTTTCATTGTAGAAAATAAAAAAAAAACGCCTAAAAACTACCTAAGGGTCAATGTGTACTGACACTTCGATATCAATGGCTGCCATTGCTTATGGTCCCCAGCCAGTTCCATCCAAATTTCATCCTCACAAGCTATCTTCTGGAGTTCGTTCTTAATATTATCCTCTCATATATTCTTTTCCCAAGATTCTGCTTTCGAAGGGGCTTCCATATCAAAATCCTACTATTTCTTTCTTCCGAATCACACGTCCACAGTTACTACCTAGATTTCACCAGCATAACAAAACACGTGACATGTTTTAGTGACGATGTTAGGGACTGAATAGTAAAAATTACTCATCTACTTAATTCCTGTTTGCTCATCCATTTTTCCGAGTATGCTTTTTACTGATGCAGCTTAAGTTCTTCTCTAAAAGTAAAAGATCACCTTACGCGATCACAGAAAACAACTGAAACAATTACAGTTAGACTTATGCTTATATAAGTACAGTTCATGTACTACAAATAATATTAACTGCTGGAAGTACTTATGTTTCTAAGAAAGCAGAGCTCCTGTTCCTTTAAACAGAAACTATACATTTCCTGACAGACTTTGTTTCATTATAAGGCCACCAGATATTCATGAATTTCAAGTAAAATAATATTTCATTCTCATATTCTCCAGAATACCGTCTAAAAGGAAAGCAAAACAAATTAACATTGTAAACTGTCATGAGTACAGAAAGAAATATAAACAAATATTTATTTACTCGCGACACTTCGGGTGCTCCATGCATCATCAAAATTACACATTTTAGATAAATGTTTTGTAAATATTTAACAGCAGATTTCACAAAATTAAAAGGATGTTGGCGACTTTAGAGACAAGAACGATCGGTGCTAATCCTACGTCTGTGAACTGCCCTCATGTTGTTCGTATGATTAAAGAAATTTTACAAATGAAGATTAGATAATCTTATATTTATTGGACCGTGCATCATTGTAATAGTTGAAAACAAAAAGACCAACTTGATGTCACTTCAACAGCATAGTCGCAAGCTCCTGGTGATGGATATATTAATGTCCGAAACATGTTGAGCGCATAAGAAGTGAAATAGAACAGCAAGTGAAATCAAGTTGGTCCTTTTGTTTTCGAAGATTAGATACTTTAGTAAAACTATTGTAAATGCAATAGAACACATTACTGCGGCTTAAGCGGTAAGATTCGTGTCTCATTTTCGGGAGGTAGCCGACTCTCTTGATCAAGCTTCTTCGTTGCTTCTCTCAGTCCCCCAGGCAATGTCAGGGATAGTCTCTCCAGTTAGGCCTGACCACTTCCTCAGTCTACTGACAACCTCGTTACTTAAGCCGTAAATTAACCAATAGGCTTCACAGGTGATGAAGCGTCGAACTAAGTCGGCAGGTGATAGTGAATGGCCGGTAATAGAGAATCTGCAGATACCATGACAAAATTCTCTTGAATATACGGCGCAAACAAAACCAATCAGTCAAAGTCACTACTGACAAAGGCCAAACATTAAGGGAGGACATCTTTAACGCACTTTCATATTGTTAACAGTGCCTTAACCTGTGCGATTAAAATACAAATATGTGTGATAGTCGATACAACGAATGTTGCTATAAAACAACTTCGTGCCCTTATTTATATCACTATAAGGTATTTTGTGACGTGAAGGACAGCGAAGCACAGCACGTTCAGAGGCGGGATATGGCAACTGGTTAATTAAAATTATGATTCTTTATCTCCAGACAGAGAGCAGGAACCTTGTAAAAGTTGCCCTTGGGAACTACGTACATGTAAATACAGGTTTGCCTATCTGATACATTTGCCGCCTCATCCGTACGTGATAGCATCTTGTTGACTTACCGTTGTGATTGGTCACGAATTGTTGGTGTTCAGCCTTCAATTTAAATCAGTACGTTGCTGATATAAGCGGACACGCTGTTAAATAACAGATGTCATGGAAATCATTTAAATAGTGTTTAAAAAGTTTGTTCCTACATCACAGAAGACACATATATCTCTAATTCTGTTCAAGGGAATCATTCATATATTTTCCGCTAATAATAAGGAATGTAAAAAAAAAATTGTTATGAGCCAAATGGGTCATTTTTAATTCTGAAGCAAGTATCACATATAGGCATTGCGAGACAACGCTTCTGGAGTGGAGGAAAACAAAAGTTTCGGTCTTAACTATTTATAGTTCGGTCTTGTCCACTTCGGAGTTTATACAGCTGGCCCAGCTGCTCTCCCACTACTGGCATCTCTGAAACTACCCTTTCTTAATACTGACCAGCATCGCCTGCATTTCAACCGGAATCTTCAAATATTTTTCCCTTCACTTTCTTGACTAGCCTGAAAAAGTAAAATGCTGACCTTTCTTGGCTTTATTTTGCAGGACCTCCCACACAAAACTTGGGTTTGTTTCTAATCGTAACTCAGCAGACGGAGGAAAAGTTCTGCTTCACTCCCAGTCATATCTAAATCTTTGGTTAAAATGCGCACGCATGTACAGCATGATAGGTCTAGAATAATAAAAACATCACTAATCGTGGGCCGCCTATCCTCAAATGTAGCTTGGATCGAAATTGACGAGAGGCAGCCTGAATTTTTAAAATTTCAATCCGATATTGTGTTAAGGTTTAAAAGAAAATACCACTCAAAAGTTTGTATTCTGCTCGTAGCATCATTACCCCAGGCTTGTAAGCATGTAGTAAGGTCCTAAATTTCACAAGCTTCAAGCAAATCTTTATGCAAATTCTCTTATCCTTAAGCCCTGTTATTTCACTGGGCCACAGCGATGGCAGAACGCACTCAATATAAACATACGTAAAGTTCAACTGTAAACAACGCAACTCCGTATTACAGCGACACTCACCACACTAGTTTACAACAAATCAACACAGGGGTACAAAATGCTGCATTGTATCCGGTTAGCCCTCCACGCAGCCAGTCCGGAAGTTATTTTCTAGTACCTCGTACCCATAGCAGCCACTGTTTCGAAAGGTTAAGTTACACGCAGAATTCGCTTGAAAAAAAGTGATGGAATTACGGATTCAAACTTCACCCAGGGCATGATTCTTAATACGCTTAATCATCATACCCGATTATACTCACTACTCGATTTTAGGGCTATGCCGTCAAACAGACTCCAACGCAGATATTTATTTACGATAAACGCCTTGCGTTTTCACTGTCATTTAAATAAACCCTCTTATGTAAGTAAAATTATATGACCACGTGTAATTTTTTTCTTTCATTCTATAATGCTGTTTCTTATATCTTCTACCTGCCGAACCCAGTAACCGCGTAGTCTAAGGCGTGGGTCTGCGGCCGCTCGCTTGCTGGGATTGTGGGTTCGAATCCAGTCTGCGTTGAGTCTTGGTGAGGAGCGGTCAGAAGCGACGATACAATTGACTTAATAGTGGAGTGGTGATTGTGTGTAGCTGGTGTATACCAACACAGTTGAAATGGGGATCCCTGTGCTGGATGCTAGGACATGTCTTCGGGCGACAAACAACATAAGAAAACTTGCGTGTTCGACCCAAAGATCCCGGGTATGTCGGCTTTCCAAATGCATGAATTGATTTACGACCAGATGAGACTTCAAGAAGAGTACGTCCGCATGATACAAGTCGATGGGCCGTGGAGCAGAGTCTATATAAAATTCTATAGCAATGAACGGATGCAGGTCATACTGCAGACACTACAGAGTCAACTGGAGTACCATCATGACAACGATGAGTTATCGCTCGTACAAATAGAGATGGCTCGAATGGGGGTTAGACGTGTAAGGATAGCGAAACTCCCGCCGGAGGAGCCAGACAGGACTGTACGGGACGTATTTTCAAAATATGGCAAAATGAAGAGGGTAACAGAAGAAACATGGTCCAAGGTCCACAGATACCCTGTCTCGAAACGCATACGAGTGATGGAGATAAGTCTAAAAAATACCGCCACACATGCTAAAAACGGGAAACAGAGTATTAATATCGTACGAGGGGCAACCCGTAACTTGTTATGGGTGAAAAGAACCGGGACACCAGGACCAATACTGCTCCCTCAGGATATCGATAAGCCACCATACTCAGAGACCACTACAAACACCTGGGCAAACATAGTGGCGCAAGGATATAACAGTGAAACGCCCTGACGCGAAGAACAGAGCTACATCTGACGTGCAGGTTGAAACCTACGAAGGCAACAATGCAGAGGACTCAACTGTACCTCATGCAGGGGGACAATCAACATATCAATCAGAACCAAAAACACCCACCGCACTGGAGATTTCGTCGAAACCTGCAGGAAATCACGACGGGGGAGGGGACACGACATCGCGGCGACTATGGGCACGGGAATGGAAGATCCACCAGACAGTATTGAAGACACGGAGGAAGACACAATGATGCAGGAACTGGCCATCCAGCCTCTTAACACAAGAGATACCGAAATTGGCAAAAACGTTGACGGACTGAAAGGAGACCACAATACACGTAAACACGATGATCGACGGGCAAATATGGATCCCGACGACCAGCCCCGCCTTGAGGGAACTTCACCGGATATCAATCCTGTTAGCTCAAAGCGTACCAAAAAGCTAAAGACGGATAGAGAAGCAGTAGCGCCACGCGAAAGGACGAGGAGCAAGACGCGACTGAAAACACCGCAGGGGCTGTAAACCAAATGTCTCGGAGTTACCACTCCCTCCATTGCTCTATAAGTATAGAATAGTAACGTTGAACATAAATGGGATATCGTCCACTACAAGGGCGGGAATGCTTTAGAGTTTTCTACAGACACACGACATCGATATCGCTTTGCTACAAGAGGGAACTCGTGCTAACTCCAATGTCATACGTGGATACACGGCGTATGTGAACGAATGGACGGAGAGGAGGGAACGGCGATTCTAGTCAAGGACGGCCTTACCCTCTCGAATATACAACGCCTACCCTCTAGAAGGGGAGTCTTGGCGACGTACATCAGTATAAGAATAATAAACAAATATGAGCCTTCAGGCGCGGAGAGGAAGACAGAACGGTAGTCCTTCTACAATGAAGACATAACGCACCTCTTACCTTCAACCCCGGCAGAACTGATACTGGCCGGTTACTTTTAACTGCGTGATTTCAAACGATGATTGTACTGGACAGCGAAGCCGCAGCAGAGCATTAGAACGATTAACACAGGGACTCGGTCTTAATGATGCTTGGGATGCGCCTCCATCTCGGAAGATATACACTCACTACACCTCCACTGGAGCGTCCAGATTAGACGGGATTTATATACCCAACGACTTAAGAAGCAAAAAAAAAAAACAAACAAACAAACAAGGCGCGCAGACTGTAGCAGACGCCTTTACAGACCACCTCGGTTTAGTACTAAGAGTGACATTCGACTGGTCACGACATCCGCGTGGAAAAGGGTACTGAAAAATGAACGTATCATTTCTTGACGAGTCTTCCTTCCGAAGCACCCTCAAGAAGTTGTGGGAAACCTGACAGAAACATATAAGATATAACCCCCAACAGAGTCCTATTGTGGGGTCGATACGCCAAACGAATTATACGGCACATTTTCCAACGTCATGGAACCGAACGCAAGTGCGATCGCATGGAAATGGAAAACTACTACTATGAC
>Ga0136643_10013573_pt1 | contig 12201 bp, 12 predicted proteins | sample TergutLab28metaG_FD_96883 | JGI IMG/M metagenome (GOLD analysis project Ga0136643, IMG submission 96883) | Labiotermes labralis P1 segment gut microbial communities from Petit-Saut dam, French Guiana - Lab288 P1 (version 3) (version 3) | ecosystem: Host-associated > Arthropoda: Insects >...
AATGAAATTTTTAATTTCCCTATTTCTTTGGAAGTAAACAATTTTTATGGAAAGTAGTGTAAACCTTTTATTTTTTTTTTTTTTTTTTTTTTATTAATAAAAAATTTTTTTTTCTTTTTTGTGTTTTTGTTTTTGTTTTTTTTTTTTTGTACGTTCTCCACAGCATAAATTTATTTTAGTCGACGATGGCAACAAATAACGAAGATTTTAACTGTTAACTTGTTAACTTTAAGGATGACACAACCCCAATTTTCTTCTTAGTCCTTGATTCAAGTGCGGCTTCTTCTTCCTACTTTTCACCTTTTTCTTCTTCTTTTTCTTCTCCTCGAGATCATGGAGTGTTGTGAAAGAGGCTCGAATTTTCAATAGCACCTTCACACTGACAGACTGCCTGATGGCGAGCCCACTTTCTTTGTCCCTTTCAGTTTTGGCGGGAACTGACAGCTGTTTAAGCAAGTGGCGTTGTAACGAAATTGACACTCTTCACTCACGACGTACATAAGAAAGAAGAGTGGGGTGAGAATTTTCTATTCAAGTCGCCCCCTTACAAAAACCGTCTCTAATGACTGTTGACGTATCGTGTTACTATAACAAGCTACTGATAGGCCAAAACGGATCGAATTTCGATAATACTGAGAAGAAACTGACCTTTTAAATGGGACACCTACACCCTAATCATATTTCTCATACACTCACAGCATATTTAAAATTACGTACGTAGACTGTCGAAACCACAAAACATCCTGTAATGCTCTGAGCGACATTAACTCTGTTTACGGAAAACTGAATGGTACATATAAATAACTTACACCACTTCCTTCAGAAATACTGAATAACTTCAAGCAGAATCCTTTAGAAGTGAGACCACTGAACATTGTTTTCTTAATATTATACTTCTGAATACCGCCATGAATTTTTATACAATATATATGTATGTCGGTTTCAAAACGTCGTTCTACGTTGCCCGACACCTAGACTCCACTGCTTCCTATCTTCCCACTGGCCTTCATTTAGGTTTCTTTCCTTAATGGCCTTCCTCATACCTTCCATCCAGTTTTTCTTCGGTCTTCCTCGTGCTCTCTTTTGTTTCGACATCCACTTCAATGCTATTTTGGGTAATCTTCCTTATGCCATTCTTTGAACATGGCCGTACCATGTAAGCTGGTTCTGATCAATTTCTTTTATAAATGGTTCCTCTAATCCAATTTTTATACAATCTTAATATTTAAACCAGTATACAGACTTTATTGGGAAATAACTTCTAACAATTTAATATATACCACCAGCATGTTTCACCCGCACCCCATGCCGGGGGCGTTATCAAGGCGTGTCAATTAATTACAAGCAGATTTTCAAGGTTACAGTGTTGTATATATCATAAAATCTATTATAAATTCAAATCTCTACGTTATTACGTATTTAAATTTAACATCTGCAAACGTAAAAATGACCTCACTATATGGGCAATGTTTTATCTTTGTAATTTACTTTGTGCTTAATTGATACTCCTTAATAATGGGGCGAGGGTTTAAGCCGAATCGTATGGACATACGCTGTAGACAGTTGTTCTCCAATAAAGTGCACTGGATGCTTGAAATTACTGAGATCACTTCTACTGACAGACTGGATTTAACATACCATACCATGGTACAAATTGCCACAAAAATTATTCTAGAAACAACGTGCGCTTGGCAATTATCTGTAATGTTAGGCAACGAGGAGATATTCCTTTTTGCAATGAACAGTCAAATTAAGGATGTCGTCTTTTTTTTTTTTTTTTAGAAGCGTGCATTCTTACAAACTTCGCCAGTTTCCGAGTCTGTGCCACAAAAGATCTGAAAGAATGTTGGGTCACGCAAATAAATTACTGAAGTTCTGGAATGGTGAATTGCATTAAATTTCCCCCGTTTACAGATTCAAGGAACTGCGTCCAAGTCTACAGCTCGCATTCCAGTAATACGAAAGCTCTAAGCTCTAACAAAGACAATGACCATCAGCAGCCTCTCTTACTACTTTGAAGAGCAGAAGTGCTTTCGTTTTGATCATTTTAAGTCATTCTTAAACACCTAATCCAGTTCTACACATAGGAGGACAGTCCAGTTTTCACGCCCTCACAAAAAGACTGCTGATATATCTACAGCTTTGTATTTTGATCCAAATTTAAATGATCGAGGATTACGTATATTTAGTGTCTCTGTTGGAGTAACAATATCATGCAAAAATGGCAGTACTTTTACAGAACAAATGTTCTTTCCTTGATATTCCTGTTATTGTCTTCGGAACAACGGCCACTGGATGGCAGATTGTGTAAGAAATATCAGACAATAAAAATTAAATGTGCTATCGTAAATATTCGTTATAGTCGTGGTTTTATATTTTTATTACACGAAGGTATTCAAAATAATATAAAAATCTAAAATAACTCTCATACGAATGTTGTTGCTTACGAGGACCGGAAAGCAGTAGACAAGCAGTCCACCTACTGCAATTAGACACGATACCAACAAATGTGTGCTTCTTCCCATTCGATTATCAAAATTTTAAATTCATATTACAAGACAATGATATTTTCGTGTTTTTTCCTATTTAATTAAATATTAACATATCAAGACTTTACATTTTGTATACACAGCCAGTACACCAACTGCATGTACTCGTATTTTAGATCACCGTGTTTACATGGACTGACCTAATAACACTATACATACGAAGATTTTTTTTTACATACGAAGAAATGTTTCATACAAAAATTATATCAAATTTTGTACACAAAAATGAGATCTCATTTCTAGCAAATATAAATTTGTACTTACCGAACCTCTCAGTATAAGCGTATATATTTGCAATGCATTCATATATATACACATGTATATGTGTGTGTGTGTATATATATATATATATATATATATATATATATATATTGATCGCAGGATGTCCTGAATGTTTTGGGGCGAAACAAATGAGCAGTTCTTGTAGTAACAAACATTTGTGTAAGCGATAACCCTGTCTGTACACACTGTTATTCATAACATGATTCGGGTTGATGCCACTGCCCCCGATGAACTGTGTATAATTTCTCTCAAATTGAAAAGGTCAATTATTCGAGGACAATTACATTTTTAAATTATCGTGCCATGAGCATGTAGGCGAGTCTTCCTTCGAGCGATGGTAGAGAAATCTAAAGCCACAGATTTTTGTGACGATGTTGAAAAACCGTGCCCTCTGCGTGTAAGTGAAATGAGGATTAATAAATCACGAAACCAATTTTAAGCCTTACTTAAATGCGTAATATCGCTACTAACTGTTACTGGTCTACAGATCTGACCCCAATTATTAAACATATGAAAATGCCAGGAGCCTAGTAAGTCATAGTGAAGCTTCAGAAGAGTTAACCAAGATAAATGCAGCCTGTGTTCGATGAAAGATATTATAGTAACGCCTAGGAAGCTTCCTAGTTTTAGGAGCGAATAAAATTTTATTTAAACAATTCATATGCAATGAAAATCAGTTTACATTTTAGTGATACAATGAATATGGAAAATTATTTTGAGTACTTGAAGAATAAGTTATACATTAGAATACATTTTTATTTAACTATTAAAAAGGGAAATTTTGCGTAAATTAAATGTGCTTCTTCTTCTAAAACGCGTTAAATGCTTTAAGCTTAAGGATTTTATTTCGAATTTAAAAAACACGCGCAGCTGGTCTGGAATCAGAACCGCTACAGACGGGGGAACAGGATTCATGTTTATCCGTTGAATGAGTGACATTTAATTCCGACAATAACTCAATTTATTTTTTGTTTATTTATGTGCAGGCCCCACAGTTTAATATCCAATTAAAAATCAGCACCAATACGCAAAAAAAAAAAAATATATCGTTCATGTATACATACAAAAATTGAGTACAAAAACAATGGAATATACCTCAACCAACAAATCAGGGAAGTAATTTTAAGTACAAACACCAATATAGAACAAGATTAGGTAACAATTTCTCTCCAAAAATTCAACATTTCTACAAAAATATTCACATAATGCTTACGTAACAGAACGACAGTCACGGCATGGACCGACAACAGTGATCACAGGAAGATCACTATATGATTCCGAGTAGGACAGGTAGAAGACGTACTGACCTAAAGGAAATGACTAGGTGTTAATCTAAGATAAATGACGACGACAACAACAACAACAACAACAATAACAGGAAGCAATAGTAACAATAATAATATCAACAATATCATCTCAAATTTTCGTTTAAAGTATTTCAACTACTCAACTCCCAAAGAGTGTTTTCTATTCCAATAATATGTAAAAGAGATAAGGGACAAGAGATGGTAGTTCCTTTACGTGTGAAGTAGTGCCATAAAAGAATCAGCAAGAAGGATGTTTCCTCTGTCATTTTTATTCGGATTTAGCGTCTCGTTTTTTAAGTTAATGATTATAGTTACGTTTAGCTGGCTGGGTCCACTACATTCTGCTTGACTTAGGAAACATTACCATACAAACAAAATGCTGCCTTTCTGAAGACAGAGGGCGAGGGATGCAGTAACGACAAGACGACGACGGCATCTAATGGCTGATGTTTCATGTTGTAACTTCAAATGGCTTGACTTTCACGCTCCGATCTCTCGGAAAAAGACATTTCATTCAAGAAATCAAGTTAAATGGCTTGAATTTTATAGGGACTTATATTTCAAAGTTACAGACTACCGCTATTACGTTCATTTTATTTGAAAAAATCTACTGTTTTACAAGCATTCCGAAAGCATAGGACAGTTACAGTTTGATTCTACAGTAGAGGCTATTAAACTTCAACGAACCGAACATGATACTTTTTAACTAGGTTGTACCTATTTTCTAAGCGTTTTCGTATACAGTTCTTAGTTAAGAAAATATGTAATTCGTTTTAACGACAGCAGAGAATGAAATCATAAAAGTTGTAATTACACATTTTAATGTAGCACCCATATTAGCATCAGATTTACAACCTTCTGTTAATAAAGAGGAAACTAGTGGCAAAATCTTACTTTCTACATTTCACCAGTAATTTTTATCGAAATCGTGTCTTGTAGAAGGGATTTAAAACAAGACAAATTGTTGTAATGGGATGGAATTAACATCGAACTTTCCAGGAAAAATTAAAAACTTCCTACTCCGATTGCATAATTCAGTTTTGTGTTCTATGTCTATTTAAACAAAATAAGGTGCACTAAATGGGTAGGAATTTCTGCAAACACAAAATATTTTTTAGTGTGTTATTTAAGGACGCTATCGACTTCTGAGATTATATAGCGTTTGTGGCGGATAGATGGATAAGGGTCATTGGTAAAACGACATTGACTGTCAGGGTACAACCGAAGTACTAGGACAGACACCTGTCTCGTGCCACTTTGTTCACCTCAAAACGGGATACAAGCTGGTTCAAGGGATGAGAGGCCAGCGACTAACCAACTGAGTCATGATATCGCGTAATGTCCTTACAAAAGTAACATTTCAGTAAGATTCCGTTCACAAAAATGTTCTTGGACATAACCTCAAAATTCGCATCATCGCCGCTATATTTCTAACTGTTGACCTTACTTACTTTGTGGAGCAGAGTCCTTGAGAAGCTAACCGGTTCTCAGTTAGTCAAAAAATTCCCTGCGTTTTATGGAATCTGACAGTTCACTACGGCATTCACAAGTGCCCGCCACATGTACCTGTCCTGAGTCAGAACGATGTAGTCCATCCCCCATATCCCACTTCCTGAAGATCCATCTTAATATTATCCTCCCATCAAAGTCTGGTTCTTCCAATTGGTCTCTTTCTGTCAGGTTTCCCCACCAAAACCCTGCATACACCTCTCTTCTCCCCATACATGCGACATGCTCCAGCCATCTCATTCTTCTCGATTTGATCACCCTAACAATATTTAGAGACCAGTACAGATTATTAAACTCCTCAGTACCTAGTTTTCTCCACTCCCCTGTTATCTCGTCCCTCTTAGGCCAAAATGTTCTCGTCAGCACCCTATTCTCAAACACGTGTATAAAGGCGTCACGTCACAATCATAAATATTGTTCATATCAATACACATGCTAACACCGCTCTGCATCAAAATCAAGTTCCGACAAGGCGCGATACTACACCATGTCCCTCTTCACATACTAGTAACATATCCATATCGTAACTCCAACGTGGAAGATACCAACTTACACACATCTTACGTACATGGCTGTACTTAATGCCATAACACAGTACTTATTTGGAATTCCTATAGAAGACGGGTGACACACAGCAAAAACTAGCCCCCCAAATAGACTACAAAGTAAATGTAGGACAATAACATCAATATAAGACATTAATGTCTGATAGCAAACACAGTGTACTTAGTTTACAAGACGATAAAACATTCTTCTATAAATAGGACTAGTCTATTAAACGATCGTTTCAACTGTATAATAATACTGTTTCTCCTGGTTTAACTATATCATTTTAATTGCAATACAGTCAGTTTAAAATACTTTTATTACGACATACTGGCTGAGTTTTATAATATAATACTGACTACCAAACAGCCATTTATACCTTTCATTGTCATAAGATTTGCAAACATTTTGGATTCCACAATGTGCACATCTACTGAATGTACCTTCAGTATGGATTGTGAATTGGCCAGATGGTGGCTCAATGAGCCGAAAAAAGTTGCCAGATTTATAGATTGATAATAAATTATTTGTTGTGTTCCGACTGAATTGAATAATCTTTTAGTTGATATTTATAAAACGCTGTTGCTAGTTTAACTCTACAAACGTGTTAACCTTAAAGGTTTGCGTACTTTCCCAAGATGTGTTACGACACAACACTTCAGGACCTAAGAGTTGTTATTGCCAATATTGCCACATCATCGCCAGTCCGTGTGCCCACTTTGTTTGTGTTACCGGATGTCAGAAGCAACAAGACAGGCAATGTACCTATAGCATAAAAGTGAGGCCGTTCGTTTAAATCTTTTTGTCGTGGAGGAGCAATGAGGATTACATATTCTGAGTGTGTCTGTGTGTGTGTGTGTGTGTGTAGCCTTAGTTATCCAGCATGCAATGCACATGCGTCATATTGTCACCTGTGGCCTGTAGAGTTGTATCTTATTTATCCACATTATCTCACAAATGGCAAGATTTTCGGGAAAATGTTATTGAACACAAAATAGGTGTTTTGATTTTCTCTACAAATTTCTCTGAAACGTTTCTCAATTTATGAAGAATTCAGTTAGATATCACCGTAGAGGTACATGGACCGTTATCTAAGGTACCTGTTATTCTTGGGAAGGCCAAGGCCCACCCAGGGCTGTACAGCCGATGACGATGATGATGATGACGACGACGACCTGTTAGTCTTGTCAGGACTTAATAAATTTGAATTTTCCCGACCGATTTGAGAATAACAATCAAATATATCATGAAAATCCGTCCAATGCGAGCCAAGCTGTTCCAGGCGAAAGGACAGACATGATAAAGCTAATTGTCGCTTTTTACAGTTTCGCGAAAGCGCCTAAAAGCGAGGTGTTGAGTTATAGTCCGATGAGTAAAAATCATGCCAAGATTATGAAGGTCGATTAAATGGTCCAAAACGTGAAATGGGCATAAACACGCACACGCCCATGCAAGCACGCACGCACGCACACACACACTAAGCACTGTAATATCAAAGGCATATATTTTTGCCACATTTTATGATGAAAAATAAACTAAAAAATGAGTGCTGTCAAACAGTAAGGCCTTTTAAAGAACTTTCAGACAAAAAGAAGACCTGAAAAGCACACAAAACGTCATGGCACAGTGTCTAGAACAGTCGAAAATTTAAGGAAACTTACATGAGCTCCAAACTGTGTGCCCACTGTTATCACAGATTTCTTCAGCACCCGCGTGTTTAAAACCGCTCTTACATGAGTCTACCACTGGTTACCGTCCTGAGAAGGACCAATCCAGTCCAAGCCCTCTTATTTTATATTTAGGAGAAACGCTTTGCTGTCTTCCTTCTGTCGAGGTCTAGGTTTCAAAAGTTATCTCTTTCTTTCACTTTTTCCAAACAAATTTCAAGGAATTTCTCTTCTCTCCAATTCGTTCCAAACACCCCGTTCATCTATTCCTTCTTTTGAGCACCATAATAAACTTTGGCGAAGAATACAAACCATGCAGGGAAAAATGGCGAATGATAAGAATTTTTTTAGGAGTTTGTTTAGTTAGGTTCTGTATATACTGCAAAACTGGAAGTATCAGCTACTGATAACCTTATCTATAAACTCTGAACAGATTTTCAACAAATTTGATTTCTGGGGACATAATTAAAATCCCTCGACACATTTATATTTAGGCTAAAATAGGACATAAATAATGTACACTTTAAAGGAAGACTGGCAAGCATGCCTGCGCTCACCTTCAACGTACTTCGTAATGCATCGCAGCCAGTAACGTTCAGAAAAAGTAATAAATACAAATAAAGCACATATATGTACATACGTATTTATGTATGTATGTATGTATATATGTACGTATTTATGTATTTGTGTAGTGTACGTATGTATGTATATATGTATGTATGTACGTACGTACGTATGCATGTAGGTATATGTAAGTATGTACGTATGTATATGTATGTGTGTATGTATGTATTTTATGTCTTCCCTAAGAAAATTTAACATAACGTACAAAATCACTGTGACTCGAAATTGTGGTTCAGTCGTAATCGCCTTGTAGGCATACTTGATGAATTTATGTCACATGACAACACTATCTATCGTTTTTTGTCAGTAAGTGTAGTTCAACTGAAATATTTGCACCAGATTTGTATTCTCTTTAAATAGGAACGGAAGTTTTATGTACATAAATACACAAACCAGTCTTCAAAATGGACATATTTCGTTCCATTTTTTCAATTTCAAGTTTTAAATATTCAATTTACTGACATACACAAGCAGTGTAATTTGTATTGGTCAACAGAATAAACTAGCAAAAAAAGTAGCTAACATGCTTTAAAAAGTTCAGTCAGCTTTCATTAGATTCCTGGAATAATTTATCCAAAGTGAATACGCTGTGTTTTTGACGCCACTCCATAACATATAATTTTTAGAGCTGTAATGCTGATGGATGGAACTTAAATCAGTCTTAATAACTTCATGAATAAATTCCCTTTGGAAAGAAAATAGTCTATCAGATAGACAAGGTAATCATCTCACACACCTCCAAAGTCTCATTCAAACATTTACACTGCCCATGGACCCTATTCTGAGCTAGGCTTCATCAGCCCATAATCTGGCAACATATTTATTTAAAGGATTATTTATTTACTTTATTCCTTCTAAAATTTTATGTCTATTATCTCCATACTTGCGCTACATTCCTCTCCTATATTGTCCTACGCAACGAGTAATGAGTAAAATAGTAGCGCTGCCACAGTGCATTTTCATTTGCCTTCTGTGAATTCTTCCTTTACGTCTAAATATTTTCAAACGCACGTTGGCCCAACTATTTTAAGGATTTTAATAAATTACGAGGGATACCTTATGCCTCATAAAATTAGATAATACGATTTTGTTTTCAAACAGTCAAGTTGATTTACATAAAAAATAATGCGACAAGATCAATTTTATATTTGTGTCAAATAATATTCGACACAATACATTAAGTTTTGATAATGGCATTTAAAATTGCGTAGCAACAACTTACTGAAAACAGAAAAAGGGAATGCCACAGTTTCATTACATTTTATTAAATTGTTCAGAATAAACTTGGGCGTAGCGCTCGGCGTAGAAACAAAACCTGCTGCGCTGATGGGCAAGTATAAAAGCTCTGGGTGGTCATTTAGAGTACGCCCCACTTCAACACATTAAATTATAGTTTTCTGAGTTCTTTATTATAGTGTTACACTTTAAATACAATTGGTCGAGTGTGTGAAAACTATGGCTCGAATGAATGTGTAAAGTTTTATCACTGCACCATCGACAGTAGGTGGTCATTAGGATACATGTCCGTCAGGAAACACGAAGCAATTTTATTTTTTCGGCTCCGGTCTTTTGTTCAGGTCGTTTGCACCTGCAGCTAGAAGCCGCCAAACGTTTTATATGTTTATTGCATATCTCATAAAGTTTTGGAAGTGAAGAAATTTAAAAAAAATAAATACATAGTTGAACAGAGAAAACATAAATATAAACACGTGACAGGAATTCTTGTAATAAAACCAACTAGATGCACTAATTTCTCAACTTTATTCTTGGAATAAAACTCTAAATGTTTCGGGCAGTTCTTCTGTCCATCATCAGGAGTTTCTCACTGTACCCACAGCAATGGTATATGTCATACAGGTTTGCTGACAGCCTGCGAGCAGGATCAGGACGGAACGGCTTAACATTTTGTTGTGCACTGTAACTGCATTCAAAACAGTGAACTGAAACCGTAGCTGCGCATAATAGATGAGGGTGTTACTGAAATGGGTCTTAAGGGAACATGACGTGTGAATGTTGACTTATCTGACCTCGCACGAAGTACAGTGACGGTTTCTAAGGATACTGTAGTAAAAACTTCGGGTTCTACTGAAGTTCTGAAGTTCTAGAACTTCTTAACTACCACCAGCTTTGTTGTAGAAATGCATTTAATACTTAAATGTAACACAGGCACTAATAATACTTATAACAATAATAATTAATAATAATAACTATTATTATTATTATTATTATTAATTTGTTGAGTAGGCATACAGTGGTTCTGTATATTAAGTTTGACGAACATAACGTCACAAATTAAAACCGTCTTCTAAATTACAACTCTCGACTAAAAAAATCTGAAAGTAATATTTAAAAAAGTGACCTGTAGTTGTGGTTATACTGTACATGTATCTCCGTATCATATTAAAGTACTGTTAGTAAATGCCACGAAACCAAAAGCTAAGTACAGATTTCATGGTGCTACGATTTTTCTTTTACATCTTGTATTCTACAAAATTCCTTTAATAATAATTTATCATTTTTCGAATACTAACGCCATACATTATTTCACGTCCTTTTAATAGCTGCCTTGTTATTACAGTTGACAGAAAATTAAAAATTTCGATAATAGATTGGTGTTTAATATAATGATATTCATAACAAACGTAACATTTTGACATATGGTTCAAAGCTTGATACGTAAGAAACACGAAAGTTCCACACATGATTTCCTGAAGGGAGAAGAGTGAGCTAAAACTTCAGTTTTTGCATCACACAGAACAGGTTACACTGCCTCTCCACTATGAAGACCAGACGATTAATCATGGTTAAGGAAATAGTGGCTGTTTGGCCTAAGAGTCACATAAACAATTCCCAACTTGTAGATAAATGGCGAGATTTGAATATTAAAAAGTAAGATGATAAATATTTCTAGAAGGCTGATATCCAGGGAGTTCTCAGGTCTCGCGCTACTGAGAATCTTGAAGAGCTTATAGCGGTCGGTGACCCGGAGGAGGGAAGATTCTGACCGCGTTGTGGAGAGGCCTCAGCTGATGGGCCACTACTGCTCTGACGAACTGCCTCGAACTGCGGATGACTTAATAGGTCGTTCCTTTGAATTGGACTGTTTATGGACAGGTGCCTGAAATTTAGCATGAAATGAAGGCTTTCACGGCAAGATACAGAGTGGTTCATAAGGATATTTTGAAAAAAAGCAAAGCAATTGAATATCGCCTCTTTCTTCAACAAGTCTTCTGCCTTCCTTCCCAAAATGTATTTGCCTCCTTCGATCTCTATGACAAATTTCAGTCAGCAAAGCCAAATTTATTTCAGAAACACCAATATTAATAAGCATGTATGCATGCTTGTTTCTCATGCCTTATTCCCTTAACCTCATTTTACCACATGTCTTAAATTCTTACATTGCCGTTTACCGCTTTGAAAGTGTTCGGGATCACATCCCGGCGATAGGAGAGGGTCTTCTTTACTGTTAGTGTGCTGACGATGAGAGAACTCCGCAATGGATCCATAAACGATGGATCGCGCTATTCTTCAGAGCAGGAGAGACAGCAAATATAAATGAGAAAATTAAGCCTTGTCAATCATGACTTTGTGTGGTACGGGGTGTTATTTAACCGTCCAATAAACGCTATCCTTACATTCCCCTCCCCCCCCCCCCCCCCCCACCCCGCAACCCACCCCCCCACACCCCACCAAGCACCACCCCCCACAAAAACCAAA
>Ga0136643_10013574_pt1 | contig 12200 bp, 10 predicted proteins | sample TergutLab28metaG_FD_96883 | JGI IMG/M metagenome (GOLD analysis project Ga0136643, IMG submission 96883) | Labiotermes labralis P1 segment gut microbial communities from Petit-Saut dam, French Guiana - Lab288 P1 (version 3) (version 3) | ecosystem: Host-associated > Arthropoda: Insects >...
TATACATGAGAAAGCCCCGCGGTGACGTAACATGGCTGACTGCGCAAAGTGTCACGCAGGCACAGTGAACACTGCATTCCCCTCTCAAGGCCGCTAGCATTGTCACGTGATGTATCAGCTGTGCAGGTTGTAGTATTTGGAACCGCAAGAAGCCCCCACTTTTCTCTGGCCATTATCTCCATAACCGTTCAACTTTGTATATAGGTGTTTTGGGTTATATCGGCATACTTTAACATAAGGAACACCCTCCCGAAGTCTGGAACATTCCTCCTGGGACACCCTGTATAATCATCAAATGCAAACTACCATACTGGTTTGAAAATAGTGAGGAATTACTGTGTGGTGATGGAGTGAACAGACCCAACACAGCACCATAAATGTGTACCAATGAATAAACACACTGGCTGTAAAGGCGTACTGAAAAATACCAACTGTGAATGTGTTTAGAGAAGCATGTTACAGGTGTAGTTTGGCACATCATTTATCAGTCATGACTTCCAAGTAAGGAATACCACACTACTAACACATCATGGGGACAGAGACAAAATGTGGAACACAATGGACATTGTACTTAACTGTAGCTCACTGAATCCAATAGTGGCACAATCCAAAAACCGCCCAACTGACAATATTGGCACCTAGTGGGGCGTTTTTTGAATAACAAGTGTGCCGGTATTGTCGGATGCATTTTTTGAGCTCAACCATAGTGCTAACTCCAAATGGCAGTTTTTGAGTTGTGCCACTATCGTATTCAGTAACACATAAAGACAGTGCTTGAATACTATATCTTAACACTGACTGTAAGCATACAAACATGTAATGTATCGTTAACTTCTCTCCAGGTTTAACCAGAAGTAGGACATGTTACATAGATTTTTTTTAATATAAATCTCTCATAAAAGAATAGTTTTCTCTTCTTCTGCTTACACAGATTCACCACTGTGAAACAAACATCTGTCCAAAATGCATGTCAGGCACATTTAATAACTACCTGTACAGCAAACTGTCACCACATGCAGACAGGACATATGCAATAATAAATCTCAATTTAACACATTAGCAAATGCCCTGAAAAATTTTTGAACTTCTGAACACAAAGCTAAGTATCCACCTGCAGGTATCGGTCAATAATGGCCACAGTGAGGTACAGAGTCTCAGCTACCAGGTGAAACTGCTCATGCACTTCCACAATCCAGTCAACCAGCACACCTCGCATCTTGCTGGTCACCTCTTGTCCTTCTAGATAATTCTGTTTGATGGGATATTTTGTCTGGAATGCAATGAAGATAACATAAGCTGTCTTTAGCTTTAGCCACACTGTATGTTGAAACTATTCCATTATTTTGGTGTATGTTGAAGTATTCATGGATGAAAGAGGAAGGGATAGGTAGGAAGCATGGGGAGGAACCTATATTTCATAATGGGAGTAAGGGTGCAGGTAATAAGCTTGGGCTACTGAAAGGAAAGGGGCCATGTGGTTCAGAAGACAAGTGCATAAACCCTAGAAGCCACAGCTACACACTACATACAGGCCACAAAACTGTAGGGATGGAACATAAGACATGACTCTGGTGCTAACATAAAATGTGCAACACTGTGAATCTGAATGGCAACATTACATAACACACACACACTGCCCTAACACCACTGTAAGTCACTATTCCAACATGTCTGCTGTATCTAAAATTTTCAGATATAATTCAGTAGAAATGTAGAAGAAAATCATTTAAACATTCACAATATCCCCCTCATGCCATTCTAGCACTCTCCTGATAATGGATCCTCTCAACAGAATGCTGACGTAACGCCACCAGTGAGAAAAACAGAATGCAGGCGAGAACATCTTCCGTAACATTCTCAACAACAACCAGTACGGACTGGATTGACAGGGCCAAGGCAAAAAGAGACACAATACAGAAATCCAAAAATAAAAGTCAACTCCCAGTCCTGCCAATTGTGCAAAGTTCACACACTTCATAAAATAGACCACAGTTAATCACTAAACTGCTTAAAGACACTAACATTTACATGACTACATTACATACATAACTAACAACATCCTACATTAACCCCCACCCCCCACCAAACAAAAAAAGACATGCCAAAATATGTTGGTCAGATTGGTTGACTATCCTTCACAATATACAGGGAGCATCTGCATGCACTTTAGAACAATAAATGAAAATCAGACTTCTTTACTGAGCACATTCTGGACAACACACATGAAACTGCAGAGAAGTGTGTACATATGTACATGACATACAAAGTGATATAAATTACAGGACAGCCACTTCTGAAGACCTACATATGCCATTTGTCTAAAAATTCTGGCAACCTCAACCCCCTGAAACCCTCTAGGCCTGTTCACACCTGTATAGGGACAGCTTTACCTTTACCATTCCGAAGAGAATAACTACTGATAAAGCAGCATGGATATACATTTTAGGACCATAAAAAAAGATGACATTGAAATATCCAGAGTCTCCACTCATTCACTTTAACCCAAAAGGAAAGACAATTAACAGAGTCCAGTAGACTGAAATGTTACAGGACCAGATCAAGCCACCAGTTCAACCCCAAAGATAAGGTAGGCATGAACTTACTGCATGAAAATGCTCAACCCAACATTTCCCATCACAGAAGGCAGATTCTTAACACAACAATTTAGTGTTAGAACATTCATCATACAACCCAAACTTAGTAGTGGGCGATTTTCTGTTTCAGCCAATAATAACAAAATTGAGAAGCAAACATTTTCTCAATGACCAAGTCATGAAAGAAGCAGTACAAAATTTCTTAAAGGCACGAGACAGGTGGTCCAAGCACATTACGAAGGAGTGAGATTATGTGCAAAAATGGCATGAGTTATTTTAATTTTATGGTTTAGACTAAAGATTGTTTGAGCTGTGGCTTCATTTACCGGATCCAATTTTGTAAATGCACACATTATTCTAGTGAAGATGCCACTTTGTCTTGAACCATTCGGTGCTGAATGTTATGCATTTGTAACATACAGTGTGATACCCAACATTCTGAACAGTATACAAGTATGGTAGCTCTCATGCAGCCCCCACTTAAATTGAGTTCTGCTGCAGATTATTCCAAGCATTTGATTCCAGTGCCAAATGCTTAATTATGAATTTACTGTAACACCTTTGTAAATGCATACGTTCTTTACTAGAGATACAACTCTCCATTTAATCATAATCTTACCTCCAAATCTCGTAGGTATGCATAAATATCATTCACATATTCAGGAAGAAGGAAAGGATCCCCCTTATCATCCCTATCAATATCTTCGGCACCAGCTGAACTAAAATTTGTGATGTCCTTTGGTATGGAAGATGTACTAAAAGATTTCTTCAATGCTGGCTTGTTTCTCAAAGTCGCAGTAGAAGGAATTGGCTCCTCTTTTTCTCTACAACAGAAAAAGATTGTCAGATATAAGCCAGTGAAAATAACAAAGCTGAAAAAAATCCAGCCACACCATTATTCATGTTCTTCAACCTCCCCCCCCCATTCTGGGTAGCACAGGAGAGCCGTCATCAGATATGTATCTACTCTTTAGGGAAACACATCACTCAACCGAAATGCCAGGTGACACTTGTGTGGGTTAGTTCTAGTTGTGTGAACATTCTTCTCCAAGCACTGCTCCGTTACTCAGAAAGTTTGTCTCGTCTTCTTGTTTTGCTATTTCATAGTTATTACTATGGCAAAAAATAATGAAATCATAGGTTCTTTGGTAACTTTTCATCACTACTATAATCTTTCAGTTCTCTAAGCCAGTCAGTTATTAACCTTTTGGCGCCAGAATTATTTTTTTAATTTTAGCACACCCTGTATATAAAATGTAAATAATACAGGAACCAAACATGTTAGAATTATGAAACAAACTGCATTTTGAAGAGAAAGAAGTGGAGAGTATATACCGTATTTAAAATATTCAGTACGACCACTATAGTTGACATTAGGCATCAAAAGATTAATGAAATGTAACTGGCATACTATATGTACTGAATGTGTTACTGAGGTTGGATGATGTCCTAATTACAACACACAGCTCAATTTTTTACCAACTGAAATATTTTAAGTGGGATTTCCATTTCATGCAAAGTTTTCCAAAAAACTTTATGGTACTTTCCATATACTGGTTTAATGTTGAGGTCATGTTCCAGAAAGTTGCATAGTAGAGTGAAACAGTACAAAACAGAGCACCTTTTCCCATTAGAATTAGTTTTTAAAAAGCCAGAGAAAATGCAAATCTGAGTGAGGGCAACATTCATCAAATATGTGGTCACTACAATTCTATGCAAAGTATCATGTTAGGATATGAAAGTGATCTATGGAGCTGAAACTTGGAGTTTATATGAGGATGACAGGAGGATAATTAACACAACTGAGATGGATGCATTAAGACGATCAGCAAGGGCTTCTAAACTAGATAAAAAAACGAACGAGTATATTAAACAAAAAATGAACGCGCAATAGACGATATTGGATGAGATAACCCGAAAACAACTCATTTGGTGTGGTCATGTCGAGAGAATGGACCAAACGGTATGGACATGTCCAGAGAATGGACCGAACGGTATGGTCATGTCGAGAATGGACCGAACAGTATGGTCATGTCAACAGAATGGACTGAACAGTATCGTCATGTTGAGAGAATGGACTGAACGGTATGGTCATGTCAAGAGAATGGACTGAACGGTATGGTCATGTCGACAGAATGGACCGAATGCAATTACCAAAAATTGTGATTAACTGGAAACCTGAAGGAAGGAAACCTGGAAAGATGGGATATATACAGCGATGAGTGAGAGAAATTTAAGAATGGGCGAATGGAACAATCGAAGGCAATGGAATATGGAAGTTCAAAGGCATCGCCAGACTTTTAAAACCAACACAATATATATATATATATATGTTTTGTCATGCGTGTGCTGTGGGAACAAATGTGCACCTGCAAATGCACACATACCCACACCCACACACAGCAGTAAGCCATAAACAAATGTGCACATGCACATGCAAACACACACACACACCCACCCACACAGCAGTAAGCCAAAAACAAATCTGCACATGCACACATACACACACCACACACACACACCCACCCACACACACATCCACTCACACAAACACACACACCCACACATCCACTCACACAAACACACTCCACACCACACGCACACACAGCAGTAAGCCAAAAACTGACCTCCCAGTTGTGATCCATTTCACACTATTTACACTATTAACATTACTAAAAATTTTATCAAAGTAAACTATTACCTTAAAAGTGCTACCATTTCAACGGTTCATATTCACCGATTTATTTACAGCCATTTAACAACCATAAGCAGCTCAGACTATATGGGATCAAATGAGTGACAGTGAATGATATTATGTCATTAATAATTTCACTACAATCTTACACATCATTTGGACTTTTCATACTTACTTCCGCAGAGGAGCATTCACTTTGGCTCTCCCCACCTGCCTGGGCACTAAAAATCCACCCACAAAGGGATCATTTCCAATTTCTTCAAGAGCTGCTCGCTTCGTTGCTGCTGGTCGAGCACCCAATACCACATTTTTCACTCCACCATGCGCATTTTCTTGATTCTTACTCTGCTGTAACATTATAAAGAACAGATTACTGCCACATGCAATATTCCCTCCAAACTCATTCCTTTCACGTCATCTTTGATCACTGGTGCCAGTAGGTCATATCACCACTACAACCAAACAGTTATTGTCGAATCATCAATATCCCCACTTTCAAACCTCAGCCCTGGGACCACCTATGTTTACTGAAGTCTCCATGGTTTTCATCAGTTCTGCCAAGCAAATCAAATAAGGCCACAATAGAGCAATTGGGAAAACCCCCTTTATAAATATTAGATTTGCTGTGTCAAGCATGTTGTGATAAGAGAGCTTGGGCAGCTGCATTGTTTGAGCGGCATCATCAGTTCCAGATGGAACAGGAGTTGCTGAAGGATGACACGTGGAGTGGTCATCCAAGAGCAGCACAAATATAATAAAAGATTCATGAATTACAATGCACTACACACACACACACAAATCATACTTAGACTTCCAATTATATTGCCACAACATTGCACACAACACATGGAAGCTGCCATGCAATCCTCAGTAAGGATCTCGTAATGCAAAAATTTCTATTGCATGTGGTTCGCTGTCCTATCACAGAAGCACAGTGCAAAGAAAGACAGGAAATCTGTCAGGATCTCATTTCATCTGCAGACGATGATCTCCTATTCCTGAGTGACATATAATCACCAGTGATGATACATGATATACATTCAGACAATAGCAATTCCATTCAACTCTAGTTGTAGACAATACACAACGGTATATCTACACCCATAGATTTTCCAATTTTACGTTACCCCAGTTTTAAAGGACACAATTCCAACATTTATGACAAAACACAGATTTGTACAGTTTTACTGAAAACAATACACTGAGAGTGTAAAAGTAACGTGAGGTGTTTATTTCCTTTAATAATTTCTTACAAATATTTTAATTTTCCTCTAATAATTTGTAACGCATGTGTGTCTGAATATGTGATAGGAAAGGTATTATATATATATATATATATATATGAAATACGGTAACGAAGTTGTGTTGAGTGCAGAAACGTGTTTCATTACATCATAGTGCATAAAACTACAAACATGCAACTATATATGCAATTACCGACACATGTTAGCCTGCTAATCATCCCATACTACATAAATTGGTAAGTATTTGTGAGTAATAAGGCATTCCTTCAATGCCACTTTCAATCATTAACGGAAAAAACTCAAATTTTGACGAATTTCGGAAGCCTCAAAATAAAAAGAATGGAGGACATACAGAGCTTTCATTATGCATTGACAATTCACGATAAAATAAAACGAACGCATCCTTCCGTGCTGACCAAAAACACGTGCAAATACCAATCAGTTAACTCTACGAGGCCCTGTTATTTCAAAGTCACGTCTAAAATGGCTTTCGAATACGAATCATATTTCGGATGGAATGTAATCCCGAAGCCACATTATCCACTTAACCGACGTTAAGTTACAAAGCCTCTTCCAAAATTATCACAAAATTCTCTTCTAAATACGCCACAGCTAATACAAATGACTCTCAGTATTATCACGACATAATGAAAACTTAAAATGCCACCGAATAAGTAACACGAGCATGTTGAACGTTACTGGTAGGTTGAAAGTAAATTTGAATCTCTGTTACGATATTAGTTAAACATATTAATCGAATGAAATACAAGAAAACTTACAACTATATTACTTCTAACTCTTTGAGCCATAACGATGGAAATTCAGTTCTATAACTCGTCCACAACAGCACACATCAAAACTCCAACAAGAATTCAAACCGTTACCGAAAGTGAAGCAGAGAGCACAGATCCCGGAGACAATTGGCCAGAGCTTCCTCCAATCAGAAAAGATTTAATTTAATTTAATGCACAAATTGTATACGCTGTAAATATTACAGTAAAAGATAATAGTTATAAAAACGTACATAATTATTTGTAAATGTAGATGGTATTTTCTTTCTTACTAATTACTTAAAATAAATCATGTTTGCTGTAATTTAAAATACTTGTATAATCACCTTTTCGATAGCTCTACACGACGAAACACCCAGAAGCAATTTCGATCGACTTCGCTGACTCCGTGACGAGATTCGCGTGAAAGTTATTTGCACACCGAACTAGAAACATATTTAACTCATGTAACTCAGTTACAATAAATCTAAACAACACACAACAATTTTTACTTCCAGAGACATACATCAACACCTAAAAATGGTAAAGGCTAAATGTGTATTTTACCACACTGCTTAGTCTGTAGACTGTTTTGATGAAGGTAAACACAGAAGTTCAGAAGTGAGAACAAAACCACACACGTTTGTTTTGTGAAAGCGGAGGTGTTAACTGCATTGTTATTTGTCTGCACGCACATATGCAGCAAGTTTAAACACATTTAATGTGTGAATTCATATAATTTGTGGCACATGGTAAGATTATAAAGTCAAGATGTCGAATCATAACGTAAATTAAATAAGATGCCTACTGGATTCCAGTCACTCCTGATTTAGGCCTTTGACCAGATGAAGCCTGGTTTGTGTCCACTGATTGAAATAGGCTTAATCAGGGCAAGACCTTAGTCAAGAGTGACTGGAATTCAGCAGGCATCACATTTAATTTATGTTGTGTTTCCACATAATGACTTGGTATGAATATCATGAGCCATTATTTGTGTGAATTCATGAATTACACGTGTTTAACTTCCTGGATATGTGTGCATGTGCAAATAAAAGTGCAGTTAACAGTGTCTGCATTCAGGAACTAAATATGTGTTTAAATCTACTCTCAGTTCTTCTCATTTTTAAACTTCTCTGTATACCTTCAGCACTATAGAGTTGTTACATATGTACGATTGGATAGTCTACATTGGAGGAACCGTATGTCTGCAGATTTAGAAATGTGGTAAAATGCACTTTTATACAGGCTTGCAAGCTCCAAAATTTTTGTTCTAGCACACCACGTTCCCAGGCTCCACACTGCCAGGATTTCACAGTATTTATCACTCAGCACTATTCTGGCCACCCATCCATATCCTAAACAGAGCCATGTATGTTAGCCTTCACCAACTGCCTAATACTGAAAATTTTCAAGACTAATTATATAATTTCAGTGATGCCTCATACTCCCTGGTTCAAGTCTATCAAATGTTTCTGTCCACTACACCAGTCCATTAACATTATGCGTTTATTCAGGTACAGTACATACACACTAGCATTCAGCATGTTGTTATTTTCCTCTGAAGTCCAAGGAACACATGTCGTGGTGATGTTGATAAGTATGGTGATGTTCTGGCTGTGCAATTTCATAGATGTTATCTTCTAGTATGCACTTCTTATTGTATTTAAGTGTGTCATTTATAGAGTCTTGTAGTTACACCTTAATTGTACTGGCTAATGTAACAATTAAAACTGAAATTATGTGGTGGATTGGTGTACGCAGTTCTTTTCACTGTATTGTGTGCTAACTCTGATGTCAAGCCAGTCACAGGGCAATTCTAACTGCTGCAGAAAGTTCAATGCTACGAATAACATAACACAGGAAGCAGCAATGAAGTACATGTCTGAAACAATCTCAAGAATGTTTCCAAATATATATATATATATATATATATATATATATATATATTTTTTTTGTCTAAAAGAGTAAATTGGGAAGATTAAACTCCGAACAAACAAAAGCACTTATGTTGGCCACATCTAAACCTAGCTCACTGTAACTGACAGAAGCACCAACTGCCCAGTTTAGCATCTAGTAGTCACATTCCAAATGACTATTACATTTTCCCTCCAGGGATATCTAATTCACCTCGTCTCCTCAAGTGAAGAATTGAACTCAAGATGATTAATCAGAAAGCATGTGGTGTGAAATTCATTTTGAATTGTCCATATAGTTATTCCTCTTCAACACGAGTACTCCCTCAGACAAAAATACTGAAAACATTCTAAGAACATAAAGCTCCTGTTTCTTTCTCCAAACAAAGCAGGGAACTAGAGATCTAGAGGTGTGTTCTTTGGAAAAATAACAAAAAATAAACTTTTTGTTAGATTACATGTAATGAAGGCAGGATACAGAATTGGATACAGAAGAGTGGGCATGGAGTACCCCATGCACTCTGACTGTTATCAGTTTTTTGTGCATCCCTTTAGCTCATTCTTTCAGCAGTCCCACACCTTGAACAAAATGCAGTATCTGGCTGACACAGATGTCTTCATTGTAACCTGTTTCCATAAAATGATGAGCCAGGTGCCCAAGTCTCAATGTGGCCAAAGCCTCACAGTCACAAACAACATGTGAAGCCATTTCAGATGCCTGTTTACGTATGCACACTGGGGACTGTTTACCAGCATTAGTTTAAATGGGTGTCTTTTAAAATGGCAGTGTCCCGATAGCAAACCTGTCAGTATACTTAGCTGGTTTCTGCTCAGGTTGAACAATTCCCCAGTTTTTTGCACAGGGTTTTTAAAGAAATCCTTTAGCACCCATACCATTTGGATCCTATTCTGTTCTGGCAGTTTCATGAGGGATTGACAGCCATCGCAGAATAATTTGGAATTTATCTGGAAGCTGTCAAGGGCCTTGATGACTGCCTGACTTGGAAAGAATATAGATGTTCCTACCTGTATAGTCCTTTCCTACATGTTTCACTCTACAGGCGTTAATGGCATATTCAGCCTGGAATATTGTGTCGTTAAGCCAAAGACTGAAGCTGCTCCAACTTGTCAAGCCCCATCTATACACCTTAGCCCCTAGTGCCTATATTGGTTTTGGACCCATTTGTGTACCAGACCTGGCCCCTTTTGTTGTCTAAGTTGAACCTTTTCTACCATTCACATTTGTCAGAGAACTTGACTGTGAATGGCTTGTGGTTTGCATATCTCGGAAGCAACCTGCAGACCCTACATTAGGTTGGGTTTGTGCTACATATCCCGAGATTTTTTGGTGTGGCCAAAGTTAGGGGATTTATGTCTCCACTGTTGGGTACACATTAGTCAGCATATCCCCACCTGGGCCTCTGCCTCATTCATCACCTGAAGAAGAAGAACTACCAAGAAGACTTCATTTACAGCTGTTGGGGTCATCTTCATTGCTCCTGTTATAGCAAGGCAGGCTGCTGTCTGTAACTGAGCTCTCTGTTGCTGACCCTTGGCCACCAAACTGTTGAGCCGTTGGTCAATATGGGTCTGATCACAATGGTATACATCCAATGCACCATCCTGAGTTTCAGAACCCAGGTTTTACCAAATGTGCTTTACAGGTCCAAAAATCCCTGTACGCTTCTTTCATCACATTTGTCAGCTGTGCCTTCCATGTCAATCCCTTGTCCAGAAAAAGTCTAAGGTATTTGACCTCTGAAGTCAGCTGCAATGTTTGTCCACAGGAAGTTGGTTCTTTCAGGCCCCTTAAATCTCTCTTCCAGGTGAGTGGTACTATCATCATTTTTATGGAATGACATACACCAGAGTCCCATCACACCACTGTTGTACTGTATTCAAAGCCTGGAAAAGACCTGAGATGGTGTGTGGGAATTTTCCACTGATGATAGCAATGTCATCTACGTATCCCAGTCTAAAACAGCCATTGTCATTGAGTCCTCCTATGAGTTTGTCCACAACCAGCCTCCACAGCAGAGGCAATAGAATGCCCCCCTGCAGACAGCCTCTGGCCACAGATCCCTCCAGATTTTCTCCTGCAAACGTGGCTGTGATTGTCCTGCCACTCAGCATAGAGCCAATCCACTGACAGATTGTGGCTCCATGCCCATGCCATTTGGCAGCCTTTGTTATGATGTCAAATGAGATCAAAAGCTTCCTCACTATTTAGGAATGCTCCAAGTGTATCTTCCCTGTTTTCCACCTCTTCCTCTATACATATGATCACCTGATGCGGAGTAGTTTCGGTGGACTTCCTGGTTGGCAGGAAAATTGGTATCAATGTATGGGATGTAGCCCCAAAATCTTGTCCCTGAAATGCTTGTGCACCAATTTTTCTGTCTTTTCAGCATGAAGGGCAATAGACTAATAGGACGATATGCCTTAGCCTCGGTATAATTGGCCTTCTTGGGTCCAGGGATAATCATAACCTTGACCTGCCTCCAAGCTTTGGGTATCCACCCTCTTGCTAGGAAGGCTCTAAAGATATGGCACAGATGAGTCATTAACACATCGACCCCTTGTTGCAAGAGAGCAGGTACAATTCCATCAGTTCCTGCTGATTTAAGTGGTTTGAATGTGCTTATCAACCATCTTATTTTAGACTGATTAATATTCCTTTTACAAATTTCCCAGTCCTCCCTGTGAGCAGCAAATGCGCATGGGTTCGGTTGCCCTTTTCCTTCAAAGACAATTTCTTCTACACCAGACACTGGAAAATGAACTCTCTATATCCCTCAGGATCTCTTTTCTAGATTGCTTATATCGTCTATCTTCCTGCCCACCACATTTACCTAATCCCCTCTTCTGATTGGTCAGACCTCCCACCACTGATTCCCCTATGTAGATATAAATACGGGTCAATTCTCTCAATCCTCATTCATACTTCATCACCTGTTGAAGATGGAACCGATACAGGGTTCCGA
>Ga0136643_10013575_pt1 | contig 12200 bp, 12 predicted proteins | sample TergutLab28metaG_FD_96883 | JGI IMG/M metagenome (GOLD analysis project Ga0136643, IMG submission 96883) | Labiotermes labralis P1 segment gut microbial communities from Petit-Saut dam, French Guiana - Lab288 P1 (version 3) (version 3) | ecosystem: Host-associated > Arthropoda: Insects >...
AGGCAATGCATTTATATCCAACCTACCCACCTATGAAATCTACACAGCCCCCCACCGTAATCAAGTGACAGGTATTGTATACGCAACCAAACCCATCATCTACATGGGCAACATCATAGATGATTTTGGGATACGGTTTGAAGAGGGACAAGTGATAGATTACAAGGCAAATGTAGGGCAAGAGCATTTACAGGCACTCATCAGTCGTTACCCTAATGGAAACTTCTTAGGCGAAGTGGCACTTGTACCCCAATCCAGCCCCATATCCTACCTAGGGTTATTATGGTATAGAACCATCTATGATGAAAACGCAAGTAGTCATCTTGCCCTAGGGAATGGGTATCCACCCACAGTCAAAGACACAGAAAGCCTGACAGAAGCAGAACGCATGGCAAGGGGATTAAACCAATGTGAAAGCCATATAGACTTTATGATTGGTTCACCCTGTTTACAAGTCACAGGCAAAACCCATGATGGGCAACATGTTCAAGTTTTTTCTAATGGTGAATGGGCTATTTAATCATCAGCATTTGTATCAGGCGTGTTTCCAATGAGGGAACACGCCTTTATTAAAGCCCGAATCAACCCCTTTCCACGCAAAGTTTTAAAAAAATATAGCCAAGGACAAAACCCTATGATATACTCACAGTTATATGATTAAGATAGAAATTTTTGGAGGGTGCTATAAACATGGCTGTAACAGACAATAATCAAGTAACAAGCTCTATGGAGCAATTAGAAGTGAATAAAATTAAACTAACAATCAATGTAAGCCCCGAGCTTTTGCGTAAAGGGCTTACACATGCGTATAATCGCAATAAGCAGTATTTTAACATACCTGGTTTCCGTAAAGGAAAAGCCACACGCCGTGTGATTGAACAAATGTATGGACGTGATGTGTTTTTTGATGATGCAATAAACCACATCTTGCCGGAAGCTTATGAGTCAACACTTGACCAATTAGCAATAGACCCTGTATACAAGCCTGAAATTGAACCGGGCGACATGAACGAAAAAGACGGCGCAGTATTTGTGGCTACCGTCTATACCCGCCCAGAAGCAGAAGTGGATGGTTATTATGGCTTAACCTACCCCAAGGGCGAACCAGAAGCAACCGAAGCGGATATTCAAAGTGCCCTTGAAGCAGAACAAAAGAAAAACGCCCGTCAAGTAAGTGTAGACCGTCCTGCCGCCCTTGAAGATATTGCAACCATCAACTTCACAGGATATATTGACGGTGAAGCATTTGACGGCGGTGAAGGCAAAGACCACGACCTGACACTGGGTTCAGGTCAATTTATCCCCGGTTTTGAAGAACAGCTGGTAGGGCATGTTCCTGGTGATGATGTTTCTGTTAAAGTCACCTTCCCTACTGAATATCATGCCCCTGAATTTGCAGGAAAAGAAGCTGTATTTGAAGTAGAAATTTTAGACGTAAAAGCCAATGAATTGCCTGAAATAGATGATGAGTTTGCCCAAGATGTGAGTGAGTTTGACACACTTGAGGCATTCCGTAATGACTTGGCAGAAAAAATCACAGAAACCAAAAAGGCAAATCTTGAAAATAATAAACGCAGTAGTGTCATGAGAAAGCTTACTGCCGCAACAAAAGTAGACGTACCCGAAGCCATGTACTTTGCACGGCTTGACGACATGATGAACGACTTTTCACGTCAAATTGAATCCCGCGGCATGGATATTGAAAACTATATGCGCTTCACCCAATTAACAGAACAAGCGTTAAAAGCCCAATGGCGGCCCCAAGCAGAAGAAGACGTTAAAGGCGTATTGGCATTAACAGCCGTTGCAAAAAAAGAAAACTTTACAATTTCAGATGAAGAATTTAGCACAAAGCTTGGTGAAATGTTAAATCAAGAAGGGGAAGCCCTTAAAAAGTTTATCGCCGACATGCACCCATCACGCAGAAGAGATATAGAGCGTTCAATTTTATGTGAAAAGGCTCTTGATTTTGTAATGGAAAAAGCTGTCCCATCAGACGAACCCATGGAAATGGAATTAAACTTAAACGAAGATGTAGAATAAAAGCGTATGACCGCTCTTTGCAGTGGTTATGAAAGGAGATTTTTATTTATGGCAGGATTGGTACCTTATGTAATAGAACAGACAAGCCGCGGTGAGCGTTCCTATGATATTTACTCCCGCTTGCTCAAAGACCGTATTATTTTTCTTGGAGAAGCTGTGTCCGATGTAAGCGCAAGCATTATCATTGCACAATTGCTTTTCTTAGAATCAGAAGACCCAGACAAAGACATCAGCATTTATATCAATAGCCCTGGCGGTGTTGTGACCGCTGGAATGGCGATTTATGACACAATGAAGTACATCAAGTGTGATGTACGCACCATTTGCGTTGGCATGGCTGCAAGCATGGGGTCTTTCTTACTGGCAGGCGGCACAAAAGGTAAGCGTTTTGCCTTGCCAAACTCAGAAATTATGATTCATCAGCCATCAGGCGGCGCACGTGGACAGGCAACAGATATTCAAATTGCCGCCGAGCATATTTTGAGAACAAAGAAAAAATTAAATCAAATTTTAGCAGATGTTACAGGACAGCCTGTTGAAAAAATTACCCAAGATTCTGACCGCGACAATTGGCTTACTGCGGAAGAAGCACTGGCATACGGGCTTATTGATAAAATCATCACCCGAGAGGAGTCGGCATAATGCCCGCAAAGTTTGATTCCAGAAGCACCACAAAATGCTCTTTTTGCGGAAAGTCTCAAGAAGACGTTTCCAAAATCATTGCAGGTCCCAATGCATATATTTGTGACTCCTGCGTTGACATGTGCTGTGGAATTTTAGATGAGAGCATGGAAGATACCCCCGATTTTGAAGAAACATTTAGTCTGCCAAAGCCTAAAGAGATTCGTGCGTTTTTAGACGAATATGTGATTGGGCAAGACCGTGCAAAAATCGCACTGTCTGTGGCAGTATATAATCATTATAAGCGTATAGCCATGGAGCATTTGGGTGACGCTGACCTTGAAGTGCAAAAGTCTAATGTACTGCTCCTTGGGCCAACAGGTGTGGGTAAAACCCACATTGTACAAACTTTGGCGCGTTTTCTCCAAGTACCCATTGCCATAGCCGACGCAACCAGTCTTACCGAAGCAGGATATGTGGGTGAAGACGTTGAAAATATTTTGCTAAAGTTAATTCAAGCGGCTGACTTTGACATCGAACGGGCAGAGCGCGGTATTATTTATATTGATGAAATAGATAAAATCTCACGTAGGTCTGACAATCCGTCTATCACACGGGATGTTAGCGGCGAAGGCGTACAGCAAGCATTGTTAAAAATTCTTGAAGGTACAGTGGCTTCTGTGCCACCCCAAGGCGGACGTAAACATCCTCACCAAGACTTTTTGCAAATTGATACAACAAATATATTGTTCATTTGTGGCGGCGCATTCAGCGGGCTTGAAAAAATTGTTGAACAGCGCATGAATAAAAAAGTCATTGGATTTGGTTCTGAAGTTAAAACCAAAGCTGAAAAACTACAACAAGATTTATTGCAAAATGTTCAGCCTCGTGACTTACACAAGTATGGACTCATTCCAGAACTTATTGGGCGGCTACCCATTGTTTCAACCTTAAATAATTTGGATGAAGACGCACTGGTTTCTATTTTAACCAAGCCCCGCAATGCACTAACAAAGCAATACCAATACTTGCTTGAACTTGACCATGTGCATCTTGAATTTGAAGAAGATGCCCTGCGTGCCATTGCCAAAGAAGCCTTAGAGCGGGAAACAGGCGCACGTGGCTTACGCGCTATTGTAGAAAACTTGCTGACAGAAATTATGTATGATGTACCGTCAAATTCTACAGTAGAACGCTGTATCATTACAAAAGAAACAGTAGAGACAAATACGCCCCCTACCCTTGTGACAAACGAAGACCGTCAACCCATTTATCGCAAACGCAGCCGCCGCGCCCTAAAAAAAGCGTCTGTAAGCTAATGTTAATAAGGACTAAGGGCTTCCCACAAGATGGGGGGCTCTTTTTTGACAGGTGATAGAATGTCAGATATTGATAAACTTCGCGCATATTTTAAAGGGTTAACGACTGCACAAAAGCGGGAGTTTATCAGCAATTTACAAAAGCGTATCGCTGGGGTTCCCAATTCAAAATATGCCCCTTTTTTGGCAGAGTGTATCAAAGCAGTCAAGTCAATAGAAAAACCTGAATCACCTGACTTATCCGCTGAAGTTTTTGCCAGAGCCATTGCATCTTTTTTAAATGCACCTGCAAAAGCAAAACCTTCCAGTGAAGCCATTGCACGGCGATTACGGGGTAAATGGCAACGGGTCACGGATGATAAAGTTTTTTACTACCATTTTAATGATGACGGCACTTTTGAAACCAATGAAATAGAAGGGCATGGCGTGCTAAAAGGACACTATAGCACAGGTATTGACGGTGCTTTACTGATTGAGCCTCATGACTTGGTGCAGTTTTCCAGCCTTATGTTTTCTGGCAATGGTTCTCAGTTAACCATTGGATTACCCAATGGTGTTTTAGTTGAATATAGCAAAAAATAATTTTTTGTAGGAGTTTTAATCATGCTACCCTATCTTGTTATTGCACCTGTGCTAATCGCCGCGTTTTTGTACGTGGCATCTACACATAATGCGGCGAGGATTTTAGCTGTTGTATTTCAAGCAGGGCTTTTTATGGCATCTGCTTACCTTGTTTGGATTACACGCAATACAGAGATAACCACCTTTATAGGAAGCTACAATGACCTTCTAAGTATTACACTGCGGGCAGATAGCATTTCGGCAGACTTTGTTTTTATTACTACGGCAATTTTCTTAGTGATTTCGATTTATTCCTATCAAGAAAAAAAGGATGTGCCGTTGGTTTGGTTTTTACTATTTATCTTAGAGTCTTCCTTAATTGGGCTATTTCTTGCAGGAGATTTATTTAGTATTTTTGTACTGGTTGAAGTCAGCACCATTGCAACCCTAGTCCTTGTGATGTATGACCGTGTGAAGCGTAAAATGTATTATGGCATTGTTTTTTTAATGGTTAACATTGTAGCGGCACAATTTTATTTATTTGGACTTGGGTATATTTACATGGTTACAGGTGCATTGGATATTCGGCAAGTGACAGCCATCGTTGCAACATCTGACCCTCAAAATCTTATTTTGCCCTACGCCCTTATTATGACATCTATTGGGTTTAAATGTACGCTGATTCCATTTTTTAGCTGGGCACCTAAAGTAAAGATTTATCCCGAAGCACCCACAGTGGTTCAGGCAATTTTATCAGGATTGCAGATTAAGTCTGCTGTATTTTTATTTTTACAGTTTCAAGAGATTTTCCAACCCATTGCCCCGACAGAGTTTTTTCTAGTGATAGGCATAATTTCTGCGCTTTTTGGGGCGTTTATGGCGATTTGTCAGACAGATATCCGCATGATTCTTGCCTATCATACTGTTTCCCAAGTGGGGCTGATTATCGTGGGTATAAGCCTTGGAGGGTATTCTTATATTGGTGGGCTATATCATATTTTCAGTCACGCTGTATTCAAAACCACACTGTTTTTGGCTACAGGCATGATTATTCGTTCTTACAACACCGCCAATGTTTACAAAATTCATGGCGTATTAAAACGTATGCCCTTTGCAGGTGCGGCAACAGTTGCCGCTGTGCTGGGTATTGTTGGCGCACCCTTTTTCATAGGCAGTGTATCTAAGTATTTTATTGCGTATGACATTTCCCCAATGATGAATATTATTACCATCATCATTGGGCTTGGCACAATCATTTCATTTGTAAAGTTTTCTTCCATTTTCTTTGGAAAACCAGACCTTGTAGGGGATATGCCTATTCCTGAAAAATGCAAAACCGCCCCTACAGTTTTCTTAGGCGCGGTTTGTCTTGCAGGGGGAATTTTTGGCACACAGGCCATTCAATTTCTGTTTGGATATCAAGTTGAAATTGTAATGGTCAGCTATATTCAAAAATCTATCATTTTTCTTGTAAGTTTAGGCGTGGGCTATTTAATTTATCGCTATGTCATAAAGGGGAATCATTTATTAAAACGTATTGGCGGAATTTATTTTGGTTTTAGAACCGTTTGTTTTGCGATGGGTGTATTTTTTGCTATATTATTAGCATTTACTGCATGGTAAGGGTTGATAATGCCACTTCAAAATGAGCATTCCAAAGTAGTTTTGCCACTTGTTGCAATTCCAGCAAAATATCTTGATTTGCATGGAAGTGAAAAGCGTCTCCAAGACTGCTATCTAAAATATATAAAAGAGCTTGGGCGGTAAACTTAGAAACGCGAATGCAACTGTTCCCATGATGGGTACAAAAAATGCCTTCTGTGCCAAAGAAGATTTCCTTTGCAGACATTGCTTCAAGGGGGGTGTCACACAAGACACAAGCCTCCACTTGTGGACGAAGACCATAATATGCAAAGAATCTTGCAAAAAAAACACCTGTCACTTGCAACGGCAGGTGTTTTCCTTTTGCCAATCTTGCAAGGGATTTTAAAGTCAGCAGAAGTAAATCATCACAGTTATCTGCGTCCCACAAAGTTTTTTCGCAAACTTCTGCAATAAGATGGGCAGCACACAGGCGGTCATAGTCTGTACGCAAATGATAAAAACTTTCGATAACTTCTGCTTGCGTTACAGAATAAAACCCTTTGCCTTGAGCCAAAATAAAGTCAGCATATGTAAAAAGCTGCGCGGAAGCCATAAATTTGCTTTTTGGCTTCCGCGCACCTCGGGCATAAACCATAATCCGTCCATGCCCTTTGCATAGAAGTAAAAGCCGTTTGTCAGATTCTCCAGCTTCAAACTCCCGTATAACCAGTCCTCTTGCTTTGATTGTTTTCATGTTCATCCCTGTTGAACCGTGCGCCTACACGGCTTTTTGTATACTCTAGGTAATGCATTGGGTCGCCTGTGACTATAAATGCCTTCCAAGTTTGTTCTTCACTCATATTTACCCCTCCATTGATATGATACTTAGTATTTACTCAAGTGGGGTTTATATGTTGTTGAAAATTTGCCAATTCATGACCTGTCACTATAGCCAAAGTTTTTTAAAAGAAAATCATTGTCCCGCCAGTTTTTCTTCACCTTTACCCAAAGCTCTAAAAATATTGGCGAACCTAAAAGCCGTTCAATGTCCCGTCTTGCGGCTGACCCTATCTTTTTAAGCATCGCGCCTTGTTTGCCAATGACAATTGCCTTGTGTGATTCCCGCTCGCAAAAAATGGTTGCACCTACGTCAATTAGTGAATCTTCCGCGCTTCCTCTTGGCTTCATCCCTGTAATTTCTACTGCCAAACCATGAGGGATTTCTTCCTGTAAAAAGCTCAATGCCTTTTCTCGGATAATCTCTGCGGTGATAGCCCGTTCTGGTTGGTCGGTAATTTGGTCTTCTGGAAAATACATAGGCCCAATAGGCAAAGTTTTTCTAATCGCACCAAGTAACGCTTGCGCATTTTCACCAGTGAGTGCCGAAAGAGGTATAATTTCTGCAAAGGGGTACGCACCACTATATTGCTCAATCATTTTTAATAACCCAGGCTTGTCTACCGTATCAACTTTGTTTATCCCAAGGAAGATTGGCGTTTTTACATTTGCAAAACTTTCAATGATTGCTTTGTCGCCGTCATGCATTTTCTCCCGAGGTTCAACCATATAAATGACTGCATCTGCCTCATCTAGTGCATTTGTGGCAGATTTAATCATAAAGTTGCCAAGCTTAGTTGTTGGCTTGTGAATCCCCGGTGTGTCAATAAACACAATCTGATAATCCTCACCAGTCAAGATACTGCGAATCTTATTCCGCGTGGTTTGCGGCTTATTTGATACAATAGATATTTTTTCGCCTACAAAATGGTTCATCAGCGTTGATTTGCCCACATTTGGACGACCCAGTAAGGTTACAAAACCTGAATAAAATTGCTTCGATTTATTTGTCATTGACCCTATGCCAAACCTTTCCCACATTCAGAACAAAACTTTTGCCCTTTGCAATTCATGTATCCGCAGACACATTTTACGCCTGATTGCAAGTTATATCTTGCCACCAATCCATTACCGCATGAGCCGCAAAATTTGCTGTCTCCTGTGTTTATAGCACCGCATCCGCCACATTGTATATCTCTTTCTGCCCCAGTGCTATTTATATTAAACTGATTACCTTGTCCTTGACTTCTATTGCGTACATGTTGTATCAGTGTGCCAGTTAACTCTTGCCCAATGCCCATACCTGCACCCATACCAACACCTTTTAACAATGATTTTAACATCATCCCATCTCCTCATAATCCTACTGAAAATAATATACTAAACTAGCAAGGTTAAGTCAACTTTTCCAAGTCTTGATGCGTTTATGTTTTGAACATACCATGCTCTGTGGTATAGTATCAAGGGGTGGGTTAAACTTTCTTGAAAATTTGTGAACAATAATGAGGTGAGCAGCGTGAGAAACAAATTTATGATATTACTATTGTCTGCCGTTTTGCTTTTAGTTGCATGTGGTAACGAGCCTGCGGAAGCAGATGTGTATGTACCTTTTGGAAGCCGTGTTGCGGCATTTGAGCAGAGTGAACCACCTAGTCTGCCCCAAGAAAACGAGCCACCCGAACTGAAAGCCTACGAAAGATGCGACTGCGGTTTGCTCAGTATCCACTATTTACAAGCGTTGCGCGCAGCATTATCATCACCACCTTTGAATATACGAGATGTAGACCCCTTTGGATTCAACACTCATTTTATGTACCAATTTGAAACAGTCCACACAGCAACATATTTGCAATGGGAAACCGACTGGCCTAGCAAAATAGCTATTTGGTCAGATGAACCCCTGTACGATTTTACGTTTGTGGCCGTACATCACAACGCCATTTGTTGTGCCTATGTTGGAGAAACCTTGCTCACTATTGATAAATTGTACCCATCAGATGTGGTTCTCTTGACTGTAGCTTTTTCGCATTACTTATTTCCTCGGGGAGGAATTATATTCACGGATGCAAGCGGCGCGCGACACCATATGTTCATAAGAGAAAGTATGATTGGCGGGTGCGCCCCTGGCTTTTTCCTAAGCCCCACGAGTAGCCTTTTAGACCATCGCGAAAACTGGCTTGATTTGGGAATAATAAGTATACCTTCAGTATTCACATATGAAGAAGATGAATTGTACAACAGTATTTCCATAATAACTGGTTGCCTATTTGTTCCAAGCGAAGATGTGTGGGGTGCAACGCATATGTGGGCAGGTTATCTAAAGGTTGAATCCCTCGAATCAATGGTGGAGAGAAGTCTAACAGCAAGGGATTTCCTTTTTGATGACGAGCATGTTGGGTATATGCTAGAATTTGATGAGGAAATTTGGTGGGTTCGGAAAGATGGAATGGCAGTGTCTTTTCGCCACGGGGAGTATAAATTTTTCTTCATACTCCACGAAGATTTAATTTTAACGATTGCAAGAACGTTGACCGCTTTATAGCAATACAACCCAAAAGCCCGATAGATGAGGATTTAACAATCCCACTCCATCGGGCTTTTCCAATTTTAAAAATCTTCCTTTACAACAATCCGAAAAACTTATACATACTACCTTTAGGATGTAACTTTAATACTAAAGCACCTTATTTCAATTTAAAGTAAGACACAAGTTGGCGCAATAGTTCAGCTTGAGAATTAAGTTCTTCCGATGCCGCCGCCGTTTCTTCTGAAACAGCCGAGTTGTTTTGTACAACGCTTGATATTTGCTCCAACCCACCGCTGATTTGTTCAATCGCTTCTGATTGTTCTTTTGAGGCTGTGGAAATGCTATCTATAAGGGTTGATACATCAGCAACACTTTGTACAATGGTGTCTAAAGATTGAGATGTAGATTCCGCTATGTTTGAGCCAGATTCTACCCGATTGATAGAATCTTCAATAAGGGTAGTTGTTTCTACAGCAGACTGCTGACTGCGTGCTGCAAGACTGCGCACTTCCTCTGCAACCACTGCAAAACCTTTGCCATGCTCTCCAGCCCGTGCCGCTTCTACTGCCGCATTAAGGGCAAGCAAATTGGTTTGGAATGCAATATCTTGAATCACTTTTATGATTTTAGAAATGTTATTAGAGGATTCTTTCATTTGTGTGATGGCCATTAGCATTTGACCCATGGCTTCATTGCCCTCTTGGGCATTGATGGTTGATTTACTGGAAAGCGCGTTGGCTTCGGATGCATCATGGGCATTTTGTATTGTCTGTTGACTAATCATGTTAATGGTCGCGTTAAGCTCCTCAATAGAACTTGCTTGCTCTTGCGCGCCGTTAGCCAAATCCATTGCGCTGGTGGAAATTTGTTTTGCACCTGACAACACTTGTTCTGCCGCTATAGAAATTTCAACCACGGTTTTGTTTAGATTTTCAGAAATGTTGTTAATCGGCTGTTTAAGCTTGTCAAAGTTACCTACAAACTCACGCTGTATCCTTCTGGTTAAATCACCGTCTGACATGGCTGCCAATATTTCTGTCACTTCACCTAAGTAACTGTTTAAGTTGTTTATCATGTCATTAACTGCATTACGAATTTTTAAGAAATCACCCTTATAATCACCTGTCACTTGAGCGTCTGTAAACTCACCTTGTGACAGTTTACCCATGGCATCCCTAATCTCTGTAATGGGGAGGTTAACAGCTAAAGCCACATTGTTAAGCCCCTTCATGATAGTCTGCCAATCCCCCTTATAATTGTCTACATTGATTTGGAAATTCAAATCGCCCTTAACTGCCGCAGCTTCAATCATATCGCTAATTTCGTTGCTAACCCCTTTTAAATTACTGTTGAGAACATTTAAAGCATTGGGCAAAATTGCCCATTCACCGGGCCAGTCTTCTACTATTACATTTACACCAAAATCTCCTTCGCTTATTTGATTCAGTGTTGTACCTACGCTCACGATATCCTTTGTGTTTTGTATAAGAATATTATTAACAAGCATGATAGCATCTTTAAAGGAATTTTGATATTTGCTATCATTGATTGTGTAGTGCATATTACCAAGCTTCATATATTCATAATGGGCTTTTGACAAATCATCTACCATCATTCGTGTGGTATCTATAAGCCGTCTGGCATCTTGTGCTAACATGCCCATTTCGTCAGTGGTTTCAATAGGCATATTTACATTGAAGTTTCCTTTAGATACATCTTCAAAAACACTAATAATTTGCTTTAATGGTTTGGCTATTGAATGGATAATCAAAACAGCGGCTAAAATACCAACTCCTAAACTTATAAAGGCAAATATAAACATCAATGTTCTTCTTGTACTTGCTAAACTTGTGAGTGAGTCAACAGTATCATCTAAAAAACTGTGAGAACTCTCATATAACGCAACATAAAGTTCTTCTATAGCGGCAAATACAGGAGCCCCCGCAAGTTCATAAGACATGGCAGAGTGCATATCATGATTCATTGTAGCAACTAACATCGGTGTAATAATATTTGTATGATAGTAATTAAACAAATCATCTAAATCCGTAAGCATTTGCAAATATTCTGCACGTGTCACAGGGTCTAACCGCGTGTCGTCTAAAATATTTGCTCTAATGTCTTCTGTATGTGCAAACAACCTGTCTAGCGTTAAATTCACATCACTTTCTAAACCAGATATAATCACAACCTGACCCGTTCTAAAAACTATAGTTGTAGCCAGTCGTCTTAAATTCGCAATTTCTGTTGGAATCCGCAAAGTGGTTTGTAGTCTTTCATTTGCATAAGTAAGTAAATGAGAATAATCATCACTAACAATTCTTAGACTGTTAAAACTCAAAATAACCACAATCGCCGCAACAACAATGAGTGATGCAAAACCTAGCGTCACCTTATTCTTAATTTTCATGTTTTTGAATGCAGTCATAGGTTACCAACCTCCAATAGTTTTTAATATTTTTATTTTTAAAAGCTAAATTGGTATGATAAAAGCGGCTGTCCTCTACATTTGAAACACAAAGAACAACCGCCTACATGACTAAAATAATATTCAATATTGGACTTACTTTTTTGGCACAATAAAACAACAGAATAGTAGCTCTGCTTGCTTGCTTGCTTGCTTGCTTGCTTGCTTGCTTGCTTGCTTGCTTGCTTGCTTGCTTGCTTGCTTGCTTGCTTGCTTGCTTGCTTGCTTGCTTGCTTGCTTG
>Ga0136643_10013579_pt1 | contig 12199 bp, 5 predicted proteins | sample TergutLab28metaG_FD_96883 | JGI IMG/M metagenome (GOLD analysis project Ga0136643, IMG submission 96883) | Labiotermes labralis P1 segment gut microbial communities from Petit-Saut dam, French Guiana - Lab288 P1 (version 3) (version 3) | ecosystem: Host-associated > Arthropoda: Insects >...
AGGCTGAGTGGACCCCGTTCCAGACCCACTACTACTCAGAAAATCTGGTAGCGCCGGGGATCGAACCCGGGACATCTGTATCTGTAGCCAGAAACTCTGACCACTAGACCACAGAGGCGGTCAAATGGAGAATACTATTAATATAAATTTTTAAGATACGGTATGGTTGGCTTGAATTGGATTAATCTGGCTCAGAACAGAGAGAGGTGACGGGCTCTTGTGAAAGCGACAAAGAATCTTCGGGTTCCATAAGTGAGGGGAATTTCCTGACTAGCTCAGGAAGCTTTCTCTAGAAGAGCTCTTTCCAACGGAATTACTTGTGTAAGCATTTATTTGTTTGTTTCCTTATGTGTTTATGATGGTGTATTGTTAAGGTGGTCCGTTTAATTCATTGGCTCAGTCCGTACACTTCGCTTCCCGGCAAGCACCAGTAACATTTTCTTCTCCAAGACGTTCCAACCAGTTCTGGTGCCTACTTAGCTTCCTATTCAGTGGGTAACAGAGGCGTTTCTCCGGGTGGAGAGCAACCGGATTTTGAAGCTGACCACTTATTTTAATCTATCGTCGAATTTAAGGATCCTTGGGCATGTACTTCCTCTACCTCTGTGCACTCCTGAGCTCAGGGTTACCTTGTCCTTTACCTTCTGTTTATTAGGTGTTAGTACATTCATACCAGCACACGTTTAAATGGTCATGTTTATGTCTTAACTCAGTACGTCCTGGAGAAAACAACGCAGTTTCTTTATCAGTGCGCTGTACCTCTACCTGTTCGTTCAAAGAACAGCGTAATGACTTTCCTCTTCATTGTACCTGTATTTAGTACCGGAAAATTCAACGTGATTTTGAGAAAATCCTGATTATAAATGTAAGATTTTTAACTTGACGCAAATAAACGCCTTAAAATTTTCTTACACGATGTACTGAATCAAAATTCTGTTACAATTAATGTTTCGGAGACGTACTCATAAATATGTAGTGTTCTTCTTAAAAATTAATTCAGACCCTCTTTCACCAATAAAATGAAGAAAAATTATGTCTGGAACCGCGTTGGTAAAAAGAACAAGAAACATTAGGGAATGAGATGTGGTAAAAGAATGTCTTATTTTCAGAGCGCATTTATTGGTTTAAATTGTTGGTATTTCAGCATAGTAGCGTTTTGAATGAATGAATAGTATTTGGGTTCGACACCTTCCGGGCCCATTGCACCTAGGCCTTAAGACTGGCCCTTTGTGCCTCATGTTCTATTGCTAAGTTACAGGAGCCCTGTTCCTTTAGCAAATTTCCAGATGCCCCATATATTTAGTATCCTAATATCCTGAGGGTCCAAAAAGAAGGAGCCTAGATATCAGTGTCTGGGTGAAGTCAGGGCCTCATACGCACACAAAACATGAACTGAGGTTTCCTCCTCAGTACCACACTTATTACAAATGGGGTTATTGCTCAGCCCAGTTACATATAAATGTCGCCTCAGGGTGTTGTGTACAGTAAGAATATAGTAGCGTCTTAACCTTCATATGATAATTGCAGATGTTGCGAAAATGCTGTCCGTTAGCTTACATGATTAACTGAACCCTGTGATGCCAAGAATTTCTGCTCGTTTAGTGGCAACTGCTTCAATGAAAAGCCTAAAGCTCGTTCTGCGTTAGATGTATCTTTCAGATGGCCACAGTGGATGATGTCGATAAGAATGGGTTTGGGCCATCGCCGAGGCCAAAAAAAAAATAGCGTGGCCCATATTGTAACCTGTCCACAGATATAAATAGTGATAGACTCCAATATGCATATACCACAGTCTGTCGCGTTCCCATGGCGCGTCCTGCAGTAGTTCAGTAAATTTTCCGTAACTATCGCGCTAACGAAGTGGTTGTCACAATATCTCTTTCGGTAGAAGGTTGTGTGTCCGAGTTTCAAATCTTATACCTTCTTGCCGTTTCTTAGGTCGTGCCAAAGAATGCAGTAAAATCCGAAGTTTGTTGTGATATGTCATTGCATTTAGCCTCCAATCTGGTGGAGTCCCGCCTCCACCGCTTGTTGCACGTAACGAAGAAAATGAATATATATATATATATATATACACCTTCCTGTCCGCACGACTTATATTTTGTCTCCAAGACCATTTTAGGAACTGGGTAAAATCTGTTATTCCAAATTTCACATGTACATGTGTCAAAAGAATTTTGTTTTACCTCGTGTCCGTCTAATGACAACAATGTTTATCTGTGAAGGTTGAATCGAGGTTTGTCGAAAAGGGTAAATTGAAAGTGGTCGACTGTTCATTACTGATCGACACGTACGGTTGAGAGTCAGAGTGTAAAACTGACTTTGCTTACCTCGTCCCTTCTATGTCACTGGCTCGTTCATATTCTTCGTGTCTGTAGATCATTCACGGAAGACGAGCTTTTGTTTCTCTGGGAATTGTCTGATTTGTGGTGATGGCTGAAGGCGATGAATAAGAAGTCCTAAAACTGTCAGTCCTTTTACTTCTGCAGATGTCAGAAGGATTCGCACACGTCGCCTTCCTAACGTTCATCAAATTGGGACCCTCCCTTCTGTGGAACAGAAATACAAATATCGGTGTTCCTGCTGAAGTTGGCCTGGATCTGAGCCAGCGCCGTGTTGCAGCATTGTTCCGCCCTAGGTGCTTGGTACGCTGTCCAAGCCAACCACTCTGACAGCCCCATAACCATAAAACTAAGTAAAGTGCGCCCTCCTAAGAGACAAATGAATTTACCAAACATTCAGATTCTACCCTCACTTGATAATGGTTTTGTTTTTCCTTTTAAACTATCATACTTTCTTGAAACTAGATTGGAGCCGCCATATTTCGGGCAGAATAGTGACCCAGTGTTACAGGCTTAAAGACTGAAGAATCGGTAATCGATTCCTGGAAGGGGCAAGACGTTTGTCTTTTTCACAAGGTACAGACCGGCATGGGAACCAACTTGTTTCCTCTTCAGTGGATGCCAAAGGCACTGTCACCATGGTAAAGTGGTTGGGTCGTGAAACTGACCACCCACTTCCATCTAGTGCCAAAGGTTAAGGAAGCGTGGAGCAACACCTAACCTCCCCCTATGTCTTGATGTCTTGGTGCCTAGCGAAGGGAAAATTTTGCCTTTTCTCGTAAGGATTTATCGACACGGCGCACTTCCACGCCTCTTTCCCAGTCGATAATTTTGGCCTGCTTTCATCTTTGGGTATAGCCTTTAATTGTTCTTCTTATTCTGTTTTATTCCTCCCCCCAGTAGTGATTTTACGTCTGTTCGTTTAATCTTGTGTGTAATTTGCTACCGCCTTTCTATACCCCATCCCTTGTGTTTTTCTAATTTCTCATCTGTTTCTCTTCTCTTTAATTTTAAGCTCTGTTTATCTTTTTCTTGTTTGTGTTTCCTTCAGTTTCCTCGTATCTCATTCATTCTCAGTGTTTCAAATTCTCAAGAATTCTTCTCCTTATGATTAACTACTGCACCCCCCCAAAAAAAAAGATTATCTATGTCTTGGTTTGCCTTTATATTCTGTTTTTATTTTTCTGTTACAAAAAATTATCACATTTAAATTTCCAGTAATTTACAAAACTCATTCCTCTCACGGCGTCTCTTACTCCGCATTCTTATTTTCTGCTTCCAACTACTTTATTATGTTTCGCACAGTCGTGTTTTTCAGCCCGTTTATTCACTTCTTTATATATTTTTCTCTTATTTTGACAACCCTTCTTCTCTCCTTTCCCAAAATTCTTCATATTTCTTGCATTTTTCTTACTTTTTTTTGCGTAATACTTTTACTTGTCCCTACTTAGTTCTATATTTTCATCAATGTGTTCTTTGTTTTTTATTAATTCCTCCTCGGCGTTCAGAATATTTTGCTACTCCTTCATCGAATTTTTCACTATTCTATTCTTTCGCTAATATCCACTTTTTCTTTTCCTTTCAACCCCCTTTTTAATTCCACCGAAATCTTCACTTTCTTTCCTCTGTTTTTCACTCTCCCTGAAGTCAGTATTGTTTGGCTTGTTTTTAAGATTCCTTTTCTTTCCCTTCTTCTAATCTGTGCTTATTTATTCATTATCGTACACTTTTCTTTGGATGGGCTTCGTCATTTTCGTTTCGAATACCAGGTAGTTCATTGTATTTTCCGTTAAATTCATTATCTTCCACATAACTATGTACTCACCACGTACTGTTCCTAGAAACGTCCTACAGCCGTGCCCTCCTCTACTGTATACTAAATACTTATATATTCTTTTATAGGCCTATATATTTCCCTAGACGGTCGGAATGCAATTCCCTGGGGGTCGTTTCAACTTTTCTCTTTGTCACAATATGCCATTGTGAGGGCTCGTGTGGTCGCATGTAGGGTAGGCAGTTACGCTTATTCACTGGCACACAAAACAATCATAGCATGATTCGTACTTTGGATTCACGCACGCTTAAGAATTTGTACAGCTTTACCTTCGTACCCCTAGTTAGTTTTATGGCGTGGTTTGTGGTCGTGGTTTATTTCCAAACGGTTTCGGTTGTAGGATAACTGGTAAATGAAGAATTTTAAGTTCTTCTGCCTAATTGAGGCATTTTCCCACCATTTTCTTAGGAAACCAGGAAAGACTTCTGTTAGGATGGCCGATGAGACGACCGAATTGGCCGATGGCACGGCCGAATTTCAAACCTGATACCACCGAACGCACCGCTGAACCAGATTCATCAGTTCTGTGGTATGAGGTTTCAGCACAGAGATTACAGAACCTCCCTTTCTCGCATTCACCACAACGCTTCCTGTCATGTGTTGCGGTACATAAGAATGTCTGTAAAACAAAAATAAACTGAATCTTATTTCTGTCAGCACCATCAGTGGATGGTAATTCTAGGCTCTCCGCCTCACTTGTGAAGCGGGTGTCTCCCCATCGGGATCTGAACTGGAGCCAGAAAAGTTAGTGCTTTGCTGTTCTACGTCACACTTAGCGAAATCAACAGCCAGAAGCCTTGCAGTACAGAATACTTTATGCAGCAGGCTGTGTGCTGCTACGAGCTCAGCAGCAATATACAGAGGACACGGATGGGCCGTCCTGTCAAATAGCGAACTGTCGTATTCTGACCAGAACAACGCTCACCTGCGCACCTCTCCCCCCCCCCTATTTCCAACAGAAAGAAAAAGCAGCTCATTGGAATCAGCTGGCTCCTTAACGACAAGCTACCAATAAAAGTTACTTCTTTATTGAGTTTCATTTATTTTCTGTTTTCCCACAGCCATGAACGATTTTTTAAATATGTTTTGCATTGATACTGTGGTTATACTATTCAGTAAATTTTACGATGAAATAGACCACTTTGGAAACCTAGACACATGTAAAGGTAAAGGTAAAGCAGTCCCGTTACAGGCCTGGTGTGGCCTAGAGGGTTCCAGGAAGTTAAGGTTCCCAGATTTCATGACAACGGCACAGGATGGTAGTAGGTTGTCAGCCTTACGCACCGGCCACCTTTACCCCTAGTAAATGCTCCTGGTACTCATTTATGTTAGAGGCTGAGTCGACCCCAGAGCTATAGTGCGATCGGAAAGGTTTTATGTCAATGTAAAATTCCAATGACACCATCTGGAATCGAACCAGCGACCTTCCGATTTGTAACGCATCACCTTAACCACTGTGCTACCGCGGTCCCCTGTCCCTAGAGAAGAGTAATGGGTAATATCGGATTATTGGAAGTGTTCCTGTGAAAAACCACAGGCAGAGCTGAGAAGTGTCCACATTTCGCCTTTGATTTTTGGCGGCACTTCGTTAGGATGTTATGTTACAGTAATGTGAAAAAATCTGTGACAAACTTGCCCGTAGGCAGCGTTGGTAAGGCACCTGTAGCCTGTAAAGTGGAGATCCTTTGGCTACGAAGACGAGTTCGACAAACAAATGTATGCTTCCGCAGGACGCAGTTCTGCATTACAAGTAAAGTTCCCAACCTACACTAGTGCCCGTTCTCAGTACAAGAGGAAGTAAAAACTGATGGTACTGAGGGTCAGAACTCTGGGTCGGCCGGCCACTCTTACAAAGTTCGGGAGCTAACTGGTCTGGAAGTTTGTGCGCAATAAAAAGAACAAACACACCACACAGATTCACTTTGATAATCTGGAGAGACACTGTAACTTCGGCTTCTTTGGCAGAGCAGTTTGACAGTAAAAAACTTCTTTTTTTTTATTTTCTAATCCACTAAAGAAAATGGTTGGCGAATATAACATCCACCTCAATATTCAGCTACCACACAACTTCATAGTTTCTTCCTGATTGAACAGGCGATCATATTTTTGATGGTGTAAATTGTATTTACGTCTTTAGTAGCTGTGTGCTTACATTCGCTACGAGTGCCCTCAATTGCACGTTGCCCATACATCTATTTATATTTCCTTGCAGTTTAATGACGGTGCTTAGCGCACCGTGAAGTCGTATAGGAGACACGGACGTCAAGTTCCACGCACGTTAAACATTGCTAATAGTTAAAGATGAGTGACTACCGCCATTATGCTTAATTGTGCTTATTATTTCGGGCTGTTTTTCCAGAAATTTTGAAGTTTACGACGCACATGTTCAGTGACGTCATAACGATAATGTGCCCCGTAAGGATTGTAGTGTAGCCTATAACGGTGGATCAGTAAAGGGGAATCTGTCCAAATCATAAGCTACACACTGGTTTCGTCAGAATTTGCCTTGGATTTTTAAAGGACGTTTTTCTAGGTGTTATAAGTTATTCTGTTGCATTACAGATTTTTTTATTTATATATTTATCCTCCATTGTCCCTTCTTCTTCCTTTTTTATGGCACAGCAGCCCGATATCGGGCCTTGCCCTCCTTTGCACAGCTTCTCCACACTTCTCTATGCTATGCGTCTTCTTGAAATCCTTCTACACTACCTCAGTCCAGCTTGTTTTAGGTTTTCCGATGGGTCTTTTACAACCGATTGTATTGTGTAACATCTTCCTTGGTATGCGTTTACTATACCTGCATTGAATATGACCATGGCCACTCTAGCCATTTCACCTTAACAACAGATGTACGTGGCTCATCATGTGCGTTGTGTAACTCATTATCACTCACTATTCTCCATCTGTCATTTTCTTTTACTGGGTCTTATATTCGTCTCAGTATTTTTCTTTCAAATGAATCGATGGTCGTTTCTCACTTTTTTTTTTCAGAATCCAGCGCCTACGCTCAAAATAATATGTAGTCCTAATTATTGTCTTTAAATAATTGCGTTTTTACAAACCTATGTACATTTCGGCTTTAAATGTTGGCAGCAGTGAGAAGTATAGCCATTTATCCGTACCCTCTTTCAATATTACCCAGTCTCTGTTCATCACAAAATCCAGTATGTGCGGTGACATTTTTAGAGTACGAAGATTTTTAAGAGTTTATATACAAAAAGTTCGCAATTTTTACGGTTTGATTGCAATTCTAGGTTTTGGGAAATAATTCCATGCGCGGACTATACATATATTTAACATTCATATGTCCGTGCATCGCTAATATATTCGCCGCGTGTAACCAACAAGATGCAACTTTTCACACTTTATTTATTTCTGTAAGACACTCTACATGTTTCAGACGGTTTTTCCGTCCATCATCAGGAGTTCTAAACTGCGCATACAGCGTCAGGTATTGGTCTGACAAATACCTGACGCTGTACGTGCAGTTTTGAGCTCCTGATGATGGACGGAAACCCCGTCTGAAACATGTAGGGCGTCTTACAGAAATAAATAAATTGTGAAAGTTGCATCTTGTTGGTTATACGCTGCGTATATACACATATATTATTAAAATTAGTACCCATCGTGAAATGGGTGGGTGTGCAGTCCCATAAGCAGATACCATTCGGCTTACCTCCGCCCATGTATCATTGAGTGCTGTATTATTGCTATTTGTTTTGCGTAGCCTGAGGCACGCTGCTGCGAAATTACGAGTATATTCCCCGTGGAATTAACATTGGTGCCTTGTTAAGATAACTCCGCAGTGACAATTGCTACGTGAAAGTCTGTAGACTCACCGAACGGCGGTTCAGCAGAGGGAGACTTGTCCGTGAAAATGTGCCCAGAAGTCGGGTTTATAGACGTTCAGAGCATTAACAGATCCACCTCACAAATGTTACGTTATTTTGTGAGCAGTGATTGTGTAACATGCAAGACAAGAACGCATATCCGGCCGGCCGTGCGTGTATTCGTTCCTCTGTCGTCATCTTTCAACTCGAGAATCACGGATGTATTTTGAAGACAATTCACATGAAACTAACGCCATTGGAGGCCACGCAAATTTGTAACTCTTTAAATTTGAACCCCATAACTAATTCCATGAAGCAGAGTCTTTTTCAAGCCAACAGGTCTTCAACTCGTAAAGAATTCCCTTCATTTTTTGGAACCCAAATGTTCCCGCCTTCACTAGAACCCACGAATTGTCCCTATCATGAGCCAGATCAATCTACTCTAGGCTCGTGGCGTCCCACGAATTTATGAGGAGCGAGAGCTACTTTCACAGCTGCCGGAATGGAATACACGTGTTGCGACGCGTTGAACCACGTTGAACCATCCGTAGCCGTGCTAATGATTGGCGCAGAAGTAACCACTGATGAACGCTGGAGCTCGACTAAGTACTGGACGACGTTCGAGTAATAATTCACAGTGGGAAGGTGCTATAGTCCTGTACGTATAACTTTTCCCAATTTGGATTCGATTCCATGTAATTTTCTTTCAAATTCAGGACAGAAAAGGAAGCAGCAGAGTACTCCGAAACATTGGTATTTATGGGTCAAAGTAAACTGTATCATGCGTCTGAAGACAGAAATCTTCGTTACTAATCCTTGGAGAACGCCAAATTTCACTGTCCCAACCTCTTTATTTTCTATCCATGTCGTTAAAAGATGTAAGAAAGCAAGGCAGAAATAAAATGGCGGACGTAATAAACGCGCTTATGAGACGAAAGAATAAGAAAGGCGTAGCAAAAGAAGAAAGAATTAAGGGAGACGAGGAAGGAAGGAAGAAAGAAAAAACGAAAGTTTTTTTTTTCAGAGTGAGAAAGATACACGACCTGGATTGAACCCGGGTCCTCGCTTATACACTGTTTGATCGTTATGGTGCTGTTAGCCAAATCCCTCATAGGGCTATACAAGAATTATAGAATCGTAAATTGAACAAAATACTCTCACGTGCATAAATGCATACTTTGTGGGTTTGCTTCGCATTCAGCACGTGTCGGTTTCAAATATACTGAGTTCAGCCGGCCAAAGTACTGCCGTAACTCTGCTCATTTCTGTCCGGTGCTAAAACCAGTGTGGACGTATGGAATAGAACTTTGGGGATGCGCTTCTAAGTCCAACATAGCTGTCATCCAGCAATACCAATCCAAACTACTCAGATCTATAACCAATGCCCCATGGTATGTCTCCAATCAAACCCACCTTTCCGACCTACACATCCCGCATGTCCACACGGTTTTCCGGGAACGGACAGCTACCCATCGCACGGCCCTGAACTCGCACCCAAACCCTCTCATGGAACCACTAGTGCACCCGCCAAACAACAAGCGCTTAAAACGGAGATGGACGTTTGACGAAATACACTAAGGAAGCGTCGCTGGAACGCCTCCTAGACCACCGCCAAATGGGACAGCGCATTAGCTCATAGGAAACGGTGTAGTGGTGTTTGCTGATTGCTAATTAAGGAAAAAAAATCTGTCCGGACAGACTCCCGTGATTGTTCTTAGTTTGGTCCAGGCCACTGCCTTTTCGCTTCACGTGCATTCAGATTCATTTTCAGAATTATTCTAGTATTCGACCATTTACAAACAGTTAAATTTAAATAGCAGACATTTCAGTCACCCAAACTCCCATCAGTCAGCATAGCAGCATTTTCCGAGGCACACGGGCCGTGCCTTGTCCACAAATGGACGACATCTAAAGACGAGACACGTCAACACAGAGCGTAGCGAAATGGTGAAGCCAGTGAAGTTTTCTGGTTTCCATTATTTTTCAAGATTCATGGCGTACTGGGTAACATTTTCTTCTTTCCCGACGTATTTCCATTTAAACCTACTTCGCCACGTACAGCATAAAGTTCGTATATTGTCAGAAGCAGCGCCTTGGAAACTTTGCATACATTTTAAAAGGAATAGACAAGATTATTTTAAACTTACGTGTATAAAATAGAACGTTCGGTGAGTTACCTGGCACCATTCTTACAGAATGTACGCTTTCATGTTAATTAGCTTCCTGGTTTACCTTTGTGGAATTTTAATTCATTAAATATATTTTTTTAATTCCCCCCTTCATCAAGTTCCGCCTTTAGTTTTTGTTTACTTCTTTTAAAAGGATTTAGACAACACACTTTGAAAGCTCTTTTTATAATACGATCTTATTTTTAGAACTCGTTAAAACCTCTTTTATTACTGCAAATCATTTTGAACCCGGAAGAAATGAAGAGGATAGCCGCACAACAGCTGATTTATATTCGGGAGGTCCCTATTTCAATAACCTCAGCTGTTTCACTGGCCATTTGTGTTGACAGGAACAACAATACCATTGCTGTTTCCTAACTGAGCGATGAACACTCAGCGTTCAGATCTTCTTTCATTTTTGTAGCTGACACGACGCCGTTAAATACATCATTAGAACATGGAATCAGGTCAAGGTAAGGATTATGGTGAAGCTGTCCCTGTGCACGCCACAAAGACGTGTGGGGAGTGGAGATTAGCTCCATTGGTTCTTAAACTCCGCAATAGATGAAATGAGCTGTTATTGTCACGCTCCAGCCGCTCTACCTCTGGGGAAAGAGGCCCAGTTCTCATTGCATATGAGGTTCCGTGAACCCCGGAACTGGTCCGGATGTCGAACCACGAGGCCACATACGTCCAGCTCGTTGACCGACGACACTAGCCCAGCTGCTTCCCCGCACGATAAGAAATAGTAGACAGTTACAGGTAAAGGGAGTAAACCACTAACTACAAATAGTATAGCCGGAATTTTAGGAAATATTAAAAGGCGGTGGAGAATTTTCAATTTTAGAGTAAGGGACTTTTAATCTACAGTTAGGGTGATAAAATGAAGAAGCGGATGGAACGAAAATGTAGCATGCACAGAGAAGAGAGGGATGTTGATTTGAAAACTCTAAGGAAACACATCAGGCAGATGGGAGACCTAAGCGTAAATGGAAAGATAGTAATACATGGATCTTATAGGATTAGAATGTGAGGTTTTGTGTGAAATAGAACGAAAATGGCTGTAGTTGGGATGCGATTTTTAGAGAAAGGTAATGAAGTTGATGTTCCATAAAATGTAGGAAATGTTTCGAGTAGCTGAACTAACAATAGTCTCTGAGTAGCTGCTGTCTCCGTTAATTAGTAGAATTGATCGCAGAATGTTACACATTTCGGCAAGATAAATCATAGAAGAGCGATACAGACCAGTTGTTGTCTGTAAAGTGTCACATCGTATAGCTTATCATGTCTGCTAATTTGGTGCTTCTCAGCCTAATTTGCATGGACATGAGTCTGACGTTAGCTCAAGACGTTTTATAGCAATTCGTAAAGTGCGGCAACAGCTGTGACGTCTTGTTCTGACCCATTTGTCATACGCTGGTCTGTGAAACTGCTGTTGCTGCTGTTGTGTCTACATTTCTGCTACCTCAAAAATCTCCCATACCGCATATATACATATATATATATATATATTCCATATTGTGCTTTTACGTAAAACCAATTTTAGTCCTTGTTATTCTGTGTGTCTATCCAAACTTAATTCTTATTCCTAACGGTTTTTATACCTGCACATATTTTTCTATGAACTGTATAGTGTGTTTCATAATGTAACATAGATTGTACATACTAATATTATCAATCAAGTGCACACAAGTGTATAGTTACATACACAGTGACCCACATTTCTCAACCAATCATGTGGTCATCCCCAAGGCGGTAAAATATGTTCTTTTGTTTATTACCTCCCAGAGGATGGCCACAAAGTTGGCCGACATATGTAGGAGGTCATTGTATATGTAACATATATATATATGCACCCTGCGCAGACCTAACTACCCACACAAAGTGCACGCATACCGTTACGCTGCCTCATACAATAAACACCGAACAAACTAGACGAACCTGCATAAATACGACACGTTAAACCAGGAAATACAAGTGACACCAGACTACGGATATATAACCAACAGTGAAATATCACAGTAC
>Ga0136643_10013580_pt1 | contig 12199 bp, 8 predicted proteins | sample TergutLab28metaG_FD_96883 | JGI IMG/M metagenome (GOLD analysis project Ga0136643, IMG submission 96883) | Labiotermes labralis P1 segment gut microbial communities from Petit-Saut dam, French Guiana - Lab288 P1 (version 3) (version 3) | ecosystem: Host-associated > Arthropoda: Insects >...
AACATCCCCATGCACTTGCCCCTATCCTGAACCGGTTTAATCGAACCCATAACCTCTGGTCTTATTCTTCTGAGGTACATTTTTCCCTGTATACGCCACGAAGGCGCTGAGACGGAGAAGAGGTATAGAGGTATAACTCCATATATTCTTCAGCTCGGCACTAGATGGAGGGGAGTGGTCAACATCACGTCCCGGCCGCTTTACCCCAAGGAAAGAACCATGGTACCCACTGAATTGGGGGGCTCCATGTTTTTCAGAAGAGACAAATCACTTGTCATTGTCGGGATTCGAACCCCGGACCGTCCAGCCCGTATCGTACTCTCCATACCGACTATACAAACCCCGTCCTCGTATTTCTTTATGGACCATTGTAATATTATGCTCCCTTCTATGTCAGTCTTGCAAGCCTAAGCCAATTATCGGACCGCCATGGACAATGCCACAGTCTGACCGTGACTGCTTGAGAAAAACACTTGCTCCGTAGTGTGTTTTGTGTGGCTTGGTGGCTTTATACGTGGATTTCTTCCGCCAGCGAAGAACGGAGTGAAGATGTGTTTTCCTAACAAAAGGAGCATCAGCTTCTCATGAGTTGGCCGTCCCTGACGATGGCGTCATAACATGTCGGATCTTATGAACACTTTTTAACTTTTTAGAAAGTTGGTAGACTTTTACGTGCATATTGTTGGCACTGTTTTGCGTTTAGCAACTCCGTAGTTTGCAGGTGACCTTGGCGCTTGTTTGGACTGGGGAAAGATGGCCGCCACTTGTTTGTGACCAGTAACCGATGTATTCCTGTTAAAAATAAATTGGGTTGAAGTGCAGTCGTGTGTCGTGCGTGTTTCTGTAGCGCTGTCTGTGGTCACAGATGTGCACAAATTAGGCCTGTTATAAACGAAACACCTAACAAATTACGGGCAGTGGAAAGGTCAATCAGTGATCGAGACTGATGCGTTTGTCAGGATCTTGCTTTCCCCCCAACGTCGTCGCGAGTGTGAAGAACTCTACCCAAGCTGTGCAGTCAACAGCATTCCCTTGAGTAACGCATATTAGGCTGCTCTGGTCAGTACTGCAGTAGTACCTTCTGATGACGAAACGCTGTCCCCACGCAAGTACAGCCATTCTGCAAGCGTCTTTTTTTCGTATTTCCTATAGTTTAGAATGTACTTATTCATTGAAATCATTATTTAAAATGTACCTTCAATACGCACGTGTATCATAGAAGAATTATATGGGTGTGAAACTTGGTTGTTCACAGTGAAGGAGAAACTAAGCTGAGGGTGTTCGAGAATAGGGCGCTGAGGGGAATATTTCGACCTAGGAAGGACGGGGTAACAGGGGAGTGGAGAAGACTGCGTAATGAGGAGCTTTAATTTATGATCTGTACTCCTTACCAAATGTTTTTAGGGTGATCAAATCGAGAAGAATGAGATGGGCGGGGACTGTAGCACGTTTGGGAGAGAGGTGTAATCAGGGTTTTAGTGTGGAAACCTGAAGGAAAGAGATTACTTGGAAGACCCAGGTGCAGAAGGGAGGATAATATAAGATGGATCATTAGGTAGTGGTATGTGAGGGCATGACTGTATTGATCTGGCTCAGGATAGGGACAGGTGGCGGGCACTTGTGAGTGCGGTAATGAACCTTCGGGTTCCATAAAATGCGGGTAATTTCTTGACTAGCTGAGAACCGGTTAGCTTCTCAAGAAGGACTCTGTTCCATGGAGTAAGTATCATATAGGAATGGCTAAATTTTTATGGGTATGAATGGCTGAATATGATTTTCAGAGAAACAGAAGTTCCGAATGTAGAACTTCAAAGTACGTTTCAGCAGTTTAGAAACTGACAATAGGCCACTGACAAAGGAATTGAGGTACGTGCGGGTATTTATCACCCGCAGATTTTGTGTTACGGGTTGAGTTGTACTCCTACAACAATGGCTGTGTCCGTTCGATTGTCTGTAGGAAGACAGGAACTCGTAACTGCCAATAAATTTTGATACCGGGACGTACAACTAAATTTTGTAAGAACATCCACATTTTGGTTAAAACCGAAGTATAATAAAACAAGCGATATACAATTAACGTAACAGTAATAGCGCCTATTTCTTAAACATTGCTGCCGTAGCAAAGCAATAAATATTACATGCTAGGAATTTGTGTCTGTGGGCTCGCCTTAGTCAATCCAAATGCAAAGCGCATGAGCATTATTATATTCTCATCCGCGGCCTGTCCGGCTCTACCATATTTTTTCCACATTATCTTTTAAACAAACCGTCCCATACACAAATCATCCAACGGCTGCAGTCAAAAATTCTGCGGCCCATAACCAACGCGCCGTGGTACGTCTCTAATTCTACCATACACAATGATTTGCACATTCCATCTGTCGCTACGGAGATCAGCAGGTTATCCTTCCTCTACCACCAACGGCTGGCAGGCCATCACAACGCTCTCATCAATGCAATGACCATTCCACCCACCATCGTAAGAAGATTGAAAAGACAGTGGCCGACTGATCTATCACACATTACAGCGGAAGATTAACCTGTCCTGTATCACCTACTTCCTGTTTTTCGACGGAGTGTCATTGATGGATGACTTCTCTCTTCATGCTACCAATTCTAGCACATTTACTTATTGCTCCTCTTAAGGAGTAGGTTGTAAATTGGCATTACGTAAATGAAAAAAAATTCTTTTAAACGGCACGAATTTAGGAAAACAGATGCTGAACATAAAATGTGTATTTTGATTTTCTCTACAAGTTAGTTCCGAAACATTTCTTATTCCAAGAAGAAGTGAGCGAGATATGACCATAAATTCACGTAGGCCTTAGTGTAATTTACCCAAAATTCTTATCAGATTTGATTAAAACACGAATTTTCGCGACGGAATTTCGAAAATTTTTAAAATATTAAATCATTTTAATATCCGTCTATTGGGAGCCGAGTTGTTTAATGCGGACAGACAGACAGATGGACGGACAGATATGACACAGCTAATATTCGCTTTTGGCAATTTCACGTTGCTAAATACTGACACATATTTGAAGAACGACGACCGTCGTGTTTAACTGGTAACGTGTCTAAATTATAACTCATTTATTGTAATCTTACAATATGTCTTCCGTCAACACAACATTATAATTAATGTATTACTGCAACATGTTTCGACTCAGGGGAGTCATCGTCAGGCTGACTGCTTAAGAACCGTTAATACATTTTACCCTTTACAGTATTGTACATGTAACTTTTGCATTAGGAATCCCATATGCATTACATTGTGTGAGTACAAAAAACCTGGTTTATTATTTTTTTTTTGATAAGAGTATGCTATGCGCAGCTGTGCATAGCATACTCTTATCTAAATAAGTAAATAAACCAGTTTTTTTTTTACTCACTCTATGTAATGCATATGGGATCTCTAGTGCAAAATTTTTATGTACGATACTGTAAAGGGTAAAATGTATTAACGGTTCTTAAATGATCTGCCTGACGATGACTCCCCTGAGTCGAAACATGTTGCAGTAATATATTAATTCTAATGTTGTTGTGTTGACGGAAAGACATATTGTAAGTTTACAATAAATAAGTAATACTGTAGGTTATTTTGTACTTTACGTTTAGGGATTACAGGTGCATGTGTAAAGTAACTCTACATACTGATCTCACTTACAGAACAGCACACTAAAGTGTCACCAGGAACAGATCTGTCATTGCTGTGAGGGTAAGCCGCCGACTCTTCATAATGTGCTTCCCTCGGGAATATGCATATACTGTATAATACACTTTCAGTGGTGCGGACTGTCCTACACCTGATACATCCCATCTATTCTCAGTTCTGTCCTTTCCACCATTTCCCATACTGTATAAACCCTACCCCTAATCCTGCATTCCCATGGCATTCCATTATACTGTGTAGAACAAAGGTACATTGTTTCAAGTTTCACCTGCATATTCATTGGGTGTTGTTTGTAATATGCCGCAAGATTCTTAGCATGAATCATTTTTCAGAAAATTAAATGGTCTTCTGTTATGTTTTAAAAAATCCTTGCATAGTAAGCAAGATAAAATTCACAGCAACTGAGACTACAAAGCTCTTGCACATTTTAGTCACATTAGACAATTATTCACTGCCTCTTGTGGCTTTACTGACAACATATGATCACCTGCAGAAGTGTCACGTTTTCTGCTAGCGGCATGACAGGAGAATGTTTGCTATCTGATGCACTATTGGCCTTGTTACAATCACATGAGTACACCCGTGCCTGCGCACATGCACTACACTTCAACTGCTGCTAACTCAGTATCTGTTGCAAATTGGACCCATGTGTACATACTGTAACCTACAGTATGACATTTCTGACTCACAATTAGCTTTGAAATTAAGCCTTGAAGTATTCACCTTAACTCTGAAAGTCTGGTGAACATAACACAGAAGGAATGTGTCCGTCCCACATTCAGCAGCCTGAACCTGCAGACATGTGTAGCCAGCTGGAATTATGCTGTTGGATTAATTCTAACCCCATATGATTCATAACATTTTGTTCACAGACAAGCCCCATTTTACCCACAATGGAGTCAACAATACATGAAACTCCCATTTATGTGATCATGATAATCCACATGCAACTGTCAAAAGCAACTGACACCACTGCTTTTCTGTAAACTCGTGGTCCGTACATTTTCCCGCAACGTCCGACAGGTGATATTGACACCAACTTTTACAACATGAACTGCCAGCACTCTTGGAAAATGCTCAATAAATATGAAGATAAATGTACTACCAGCATGACGGAGCACCGCCTCATTGCAGTCAGATCATCAGGCAGTATCCAAATCATATGGATTGGTCGTGGTGATACACACAACTGGCCATCACAATCACCCGGTCTGAACCCATTAGATTACTATGTGTGGGGTTACATGAAAGCTATGGTGTATGCACACAAGGTAAACACGAGAGAAGAACTTCTACAGTGAATTCTCAGTACTGTAAGAAACTTTGACAGTGTTGCAGTACTTCGTAAGATTACAAGTTCTCTGGTTAACACATGTCAGAAAATGTATCCAAGCAGATGGAGGACACTGAACAACTTGCTGAGTGTTGAATGTCAAATCTATAACTGTACATTTAACAAAATACCTCATTAATTGCACAATGCTCTTTTCTTTCCAATTTATTTACTGTACTTTAAAAACTCATCTCCTGAACTGTTGCCAATTGGACCCATGTGTGTATGATATTTTTGACTGGGCATCAGCTCTGGAATTAAATTCTGAAATACTGACCTTACCCCTGGGGCATCATGTATACATACCAGTTTTCTTACTGGATATCACATATCTTCATGCACATCATTCCAGAACACTATACTCCATGTACAATAACATTATCTTCTAATATTTAGTCATCACTTATATTAGACTCTTTGAACCATGAATTTAACCAAAAACTGATTTTTTAACCATGGTTTGATATGGACACATTACTTGTAATTGTATTCTTCTTCTCATGACCCTGGGATGAAGCACGTTAGTGGTTACTGTGTAATAAAATTACAATCATATACTCAAGTGCATTTATAAAGGATTTTATACATCTGATAAATGCACAGAACATGGAACATATACAACTTTATTTTAACCTTTGTACCGTGCATTTTTTACTATATGTATAATGAACAAACAAATGCACACTTGATTGACAGTTGTTATTATACTGTTCTTTATTTATTGCTCCTGCATATTTCAATGCCAACACGTCATCCTCAGGGAGCTCTCACTCATTGTCTGCTAAGCTATGTAAACATGTTCATGAAGTCTTGGTGGTATTTTTTCACATTCGTTTTTTAGAATCATTAAAACTGCCTTAGCTATAATAAATTATATTGTCATAACAATTCTAGGAATTTCTTTTCTCTGTATAAATATCTGTAATATATATGGACATATTAATAGTTGTATGAATGTGTAAATGTTATATCATAGAACATCGAGGATATATTATACGATGGACTAACCTATATGTAAATATTGTTGCTATGACTGCCCGGTATATACTGTGTATTGAGTAGTTTGTTATGTAACCTAGAGCATATAGGTGGTTGAGTTCGTAGGTCTTTTGCTCATTGATCAATAAGCCTCGTTGCTGCAGTGTCTGCATTTAGAATGATTCCCAACAATTCATCATCTTTCCCTTATCGCATGTTTGTAATAACTGCATAGTATGTTTGGGACTGCCATATTCTTGTCCGTCACTGAGGATGTACAATGCGTATGCAGAGACAGGGTTGTTTGTTTTTATATAATGTATGTGTTCATACTACCTTATTGCTATTGTTTTCCAGTCTGTCCCACATGACTTGTTGCATGTTCTGCATTGCAACTCCACATATTACACTGGAGTTTGTTTTATCTTGTGGTGTTCCATCCTGTAGCTGATTGTATATGATGTTACATGTTCAAAATTCAATGCTTATGTTGGTGCACTTGAACAGGTTAGTAACCTTATGCATGAGTGGGCTATGATACTTAAATGTGACCATTTCTTTCTTTGTGTTTGTGTTGGAATATTTTCTGTCTTTTGTGTTCTGATTATTTTGTTTAAATTGTGGATGATCTGGAATGGAAAACCATTATACCTAGCTATGGTGCAGATAGTGACCCAATCTTGTTGTCTTGCTTGTTCTGTGATTGGTGTAGAACATTCTGTTCACGTAAAAATTTGTAAGCTGCAAGTTTGTGTTCTAATGGATGGTTGGACATAAAGTGTATAGCAGTATACATCTGCATTGGTTTTCTGTACATCCCATTTGGAGGTGGCTGGTTGTTGTCTCTGTGTATTGATAGGTCTAGATAGCTTATGTTTTTGTTTTCTTCTGCTGGTATTTTAAATTCTATATGCTTATGTACACTGTTCATGTAGTTGGTGTGATTTACTCTGGTCAAATATGATTATGATGTCACCTACATATCTTCTATAATACGTTATTTCACCCATTCCCATCCAGTGTTTGATCTTCAGTTCCTTGAAATTCTGTAAATAAATCTCTGCTAGGGTACTTGATAAGGGTAACCCCCATGGCTATGCCGTGTGTCGGTTTTAAATGTTTGTCATTGTACTGAAAATGATTTTGATTTAATGCCACTTTTATAAGTTCTAAGGTTTGTTTTGTTATTATATTTTGGCTATTGTGTTTGTCTAGTCAAAATTTGGTAATGCTTATTACATTATCTACAAAAAGGTTGACATAGAGATCTTTTATGTCTAAGGTAGCCATTTTATGTTGATCGTTGACTCATGTTAATTCTTGCACTACCTCTTTTGAGTTTCTAGTGGTGTATGTGTATGGTAATTTTATTAGTTATAAACCATCTAATTTCAAGACATCCTGGTTTATCTGAACCCTCCTTATGGTATATTCTTAAGCATAGTTGAAAGGCAGTGGAGATAAACCATCTTGTTTCAAACCACTCTTAATAGGAAACATATAATACAAATGTTTACCTACCTGGACTTGTCTACAGGTTTCATTGAGACACATTCTGATTAGCCTTACTAGTTTCATGGGGATACTAAACTCAAAGAGAATATTATACAAGACCTCCCTCCTCCCTGAATCATAGGCTATCTTCAAATGTATAAACAGCTGATACACTGCCTCGGTGTATTCCCATTTTCTTTTGTGTATTTGATGAATGCAGATATATGATGAGTAGTTGACCTTTTATGTCTAAATTCACACTGACAATCCCCAGTAATTTCCTCTGCATATGGAGTTAACCTTTATGGCTGGAGTTTGGATAAAATTTGTTCCTGAACTATCTACCAGCTTCACGTCTTACAATGTTTATAGATAACTTACATTGCTTTGATTTGGATCTCTTAAACAATTGTATTTTAGCCTGCTTCCTTTAATTTAAACGTTGTAAAAATTATTCATCCCACCATGGTTTATGCTGCTACAATTCGTACAGACCTAGGCTCTGCTGAGCTGAGGATTTAATATTGTCTTTAACATTGTCCATGGTATTTATGTTTTGCAAAGCTGCAGACCTGTTTCATATCTTAAACTAATGCTGTTTCCTAACCTCCAGCTCAGTTAGCGACATCGTAAATTAGCTTTGAAAGGGTTGGGAGGAGAGCTGTTACAGTACAAGAGTCCCACACGGCAGCCTGCACATTCATTCCCCATATTGTCTGGATACTGTAGTTCTTTTTAATTGCCCGAGTAACATATCCTGTATACCTGTTTTAATATTCAATGTAATTATATATTCAATAGAGACCCAAAATAGTCATCTACAATGCCGTAATAAACATTTATGTAAAACGAGATATTTCCCTTAATTATATGCAATAATGTGACGTAGTAAAAACAACATACCTATCAAATGCGCTATCTTTCACTTCCTCTCTTGTACCGTTGCGCACAGCGCGCTCTGCTGTTACCACAGATCAGCTAGAATACAGACACACTAATTTCATCTAGAGTTGCCTGTGTTGTCTGAAATTAGATCTGTGCTGTAGGTGTAGAATCATCTGGGTGTCTCACCCCTAGAAACAGTGAATGACACTGATCCCCAGTACAGGACCCCACAGTCTTGTATACACTCTGGCAATGTATGCCATAGCCAGGCATACACACAACAAATCTACAACCCTACACTTTACACGTTCTCACCGCAAACAAAAAGCTCTTGTCTAGAATTAACTTCTATTCAATCGTCGAGGAGAATGTCACAGCAAACCTGATCCATGACGACTGGGAACATGGATCGGGTGGGGAGTTGTGCAATTGCCATGCTACGGGCGGTAATGTTAGCAACTGCCTCACCACCTACACCAGCCAAGTCGATCAAGAAGTACACTATATTTAAAACTACTGCAATTCCAGTACCAATTGATACACTTCATTCCGTTTACAAAAGCAACACACTGTCCAGTCAATATCGCAGATGCCAATGCTTCTCAAACTTTAAACTATTGGGAACATACATCCTACAAGAGGCACTAAAACTTAATTTTATTCAGGACAGAAAAATTCCAAATTACCGTCTCCCAGGCGCTCCTTTAAAAAAGCAACTGATGCCCTGCTTTGTAGTCTAGTTCTAAGCCATGCTAAACATGTCCCTTTACCCTTGCTGTAACACTTGCATTATCTGAAACTTTGGGGCACCAATGTTGTTTGGCATAGAAGACACACAAACATTGCCTTCCATAGTGAAATGCAACATGAACACCATGGAGGTTAATAGGCTGGCACTCATATGATTCCATTATTTAATGCTTTAAGTGGCATTATTTAATCACCTGATTTAAAGTTTAGGAACTTGCCATTTCACCCCTAAGAGTTTCAGCTGGTTCTCAGAAAAATTTTTCTAAACATTTTTAGTACAGCTGACTTCATTACAGACATGTAAATGGAATTTGTTTTTATTTCAACCAACTAATGCACAAATATATATCACAACAGTGTCTCTTTATATAATGTACACTCCTATTTGTTTTGACATCTGTATGTCGGCCTCAGGGAGTTTTACATTTGTGCCTTACTAACTTAGCGAGGCACAAATGTTAAACTCCTTGAGGATGATATACAGATGTCAAAACAAGTAGGAGTGTACATTGTATAAAGAGATACTGTTGTGATATATATTTGTGTATTAGTTGGTTGAAATAAAAACAATACAAGCTGCACAATACACACATTAAAATAATGTAAATGGAAAACTCGAACAAATGCAATGCCTCAGGTCATGTGTGAATGCAACAAGAAGAGGCCATTTACATAACCAATACAGGGTGGGACTGTAAAAACCCAATTTTGTACAGTTTGTTCAAAAACAAAGATTACGAAGTAGAAATCGTGGAGAAAATGGATGACACCCCAACTTCCCAAAATATTGTTTTATTATAGGCCCAAAACTTAAAAAGAAAGTGGATGACCAAAGAGAAGACAATCTTATCAGTTTTTAATACAGATATTTGCCAAATTATTTTCCTTAGTAAAGCAGAATAAAGAGGAAGAGAGATGAGAATGCTGTGTCATGTTGTGAAGTAAGATTCAACATATCAGGATACACTGTGTAATGTTGTGAAGTAAAATTAAGTAGATCAGGATGAACTGCATAATGGTGTAATGTAAAGTGTGGCTGATCATGGAAAAGTCAAGTGGCAGACTTTCATCACGGACAGTAAACGTCTGTCAATCAGGCAGCTATAGACCTAACGTAAGGAGAATATTAAAACATATCTTAGTCATGTGTATGTGCAACTGTCAACTGAAATGTGCTGAATCAGGATGCGGTCCAGTGGGAGGGTCACAATTTCGCAGTGGCAGAGAATTTCTTAAGTGGCTAAATAAATGTCAACTGTTTAAGGAATAGACATTTCAGCAGCTACTGAGGCAACCCTTTGTCAGAGATGGCAAACCACTAGCAAGCACATGAATACACAGTGCTCATGGATGTGTAATTTTTTACTTTTAGTGTTCTGCTAGAAAGGTTTGCCAACTCTTCCTTGCAGTACTTATAACATATGTACACAGTTTTTTATTTAAATCTTTTATCTTCATATGTACAACATAGATATTAAGAATAAACACTCAGTTTTATAAAAATTCATCAGTTTGGAAGGTTACTCATAAGTACCATTATTATGGCCAGTTGTACCATGTGCTCCATAATGGAGATCACAGCTTTCAAGTCACATATGGGCAGCAATTAACTGTTGTGAAGTGAAGGAATATTTTGCCTCAGATTATCACATGTTCCCACAGAACTGACTTCACTACCGTGGTGTCTCAAAGAACCTGAACAGTTGTCTGCATTTGCAGGTGCAGCAAGATTAGAAGGTATAACTTCCTCACCTGGTACTGTATTCACTGGAAGAGAATCATTTGAATTTGTAACTTTGGGACTTTGGAGGGTGTCTGTAACAGGTACCTTGTTCTCATTGCTTTCCTTTGAGGTAATCTTTGATGAACACAATGGGCATCGATCTTGAACATACAGCCATTTCTTGAGACAGGATGCATGGAAGAGATGACTGCATGGTGTCACAATTGCAGTTTTCATCTGCACATAACATATGGCACAAACATCATGTGAATTTGACTTAAGCTGATCCAGGTTTGCAGATGGCAAGGAAAGAATTTTGTGTGCTGCTTCACGTCGAAGCAGAAAACTCTGCCAACCAGACTGCAGGCGTAGGTACACATTGTAGTAACAGTGAACAGCCAGAACTGAGCCATTCAACCATGACATTTTATGTCCTTCTGATGACAGCAACACAGATTCACAAACTCCTGCAAACAGAATATTACCTGTATGTACTAATTAACTGCACAACCAGGTACATGGGGAAAGACTTTTCTTGAGCAGTCAAAAACCAGCTGATAGGAATTCTGTTGTTACCATACCCAAACTCTCATCATCAAAAACTTAAAATGTTAACCTCAGGAGTAAGTCAAGTCCTCTGAAAAACTTGTATACATCTACCAAACTACATGATGCCATGTCACAGAACACCCTAATACTGATACTATCATAAGAACCTCAAATCTCACATCCTCATCAAACAGTTTTCCCCATCCTCCTCTAATTTCATCTCACTTACCTACAAATATTCTTGTAATCTTTGTTCTCATGTATCCCCAATATAAAAATAATTCAGTCAACACACGTATCTCTGTACATAAAAGCAACGTCTGCTTTTACATTTCTCTGCATATTTTTATGTAATGGCCGTCATCAGGCAAAAAACTATACAATATATAATACAATATAATAATATAATGCAATACAATGCAATATAATAATAATAATAATAATATACTATACAGTTTTTTGCCTGGTGATGAACTCTGAGATTTAAAACTGTTGCAAACTGTAACAACAGATACTGTTTCTATAACAAAAAGAGAGCTGGGTATTATCTTTTGATAAGTTATAAAAACACAAGACACCGTGAATCTTATGCGTATTGGACCGTGCATCATCTTGATATTTGAATAATGGTTGACCAACTAGATGACACTTGGATACCACATCACCAACAGACAATCCCGGTACATAACATCAGCACGCCTCAAGTCAGCCTACACAACACAACAAGTACTCGCTAGCTCCTGAAGATGGGCGTATTAACGTCTGAAACATGTTGAGCAATATATAATAAAGCAAGTGTCATCTAGTTGGTCAA
>Ga0136643_10013581_pt1 | contig 12198 bp, 9 predicted proteins | sample TergutLab28metaG_FD_96883 | JGI IMG/M metagenome (GOLD analysis project Ga0136643, IMG submission 96883) | Labiotermes labralis P1 segment gut microbial communities from Petit-Saut dam, French Guiana - Lab288 P1 (version 3) (version 3) | ecosystem: Host-associated > Arthropoda: Insects >...
TAAAGCGAATTTTTTTTTTTTTTTTTTTTTATTTTGACCTTTTTTCAAATTTTTTTTTTTTTTTTTTTGTTTTCCCCCCCCCCCCCCCCCCAGTGGAACAGGGCCTCCTCATGCACGAGGTTTCTAGATCACCACAACTATCAACCACAGTCGGTAGGACTCCTCTGGACGAGTGATCAGCTCCTCACAGAGACCTCTACCTGACAACACACAACACTCACAACAGACATACATCCATACCCCCGGTGGGATTCGAACCCACAATCTCAGCAGGCGAGCGGCCGCACACCTACACCTTAGACCGCGCGGCCACAGGGACCCGTATATTTTCAACTAGCGCTGTATAAAATTTTACAATTACGCTCTGTAAAACGATCCCTAAGAGCATGTCGCGAGAAATCTCGGAACTTCCATTGGTAAAACACCCGCAGTAACTCTTCCACTCACTTTGTCCTCTCGGCCGCCAGGAAGCTTGTCTGGTGTGGCAGTAAATGTGTCTTTCTTACTGTACGTAATTACTTGTCTCAGATTTAAATTTATTTTATACCACACTTTTAAGTTGTGTTGCATTTATTGTATCGTATTTTTTAGTACGCTTTGAATTTGTGTTGGTGGTGGTGGTGGGTGGGCTAATTCAGGGACGCGCTGCCTCCGACTTGGACAGCTGAGTTTCATTTTGTGGGAAAGTCGTTTTCGTTGTACGGGAATTTGATTTACACGGTAGTTTGCGGGAATCTATTAACCACGAAGGTCGAGAAATACTTGTAAACAAACAAACCATTACATGTAAAAGTGTGAGTACAAGATCTTATGTAACTGATTAAAATGAAAGGACTTGTCTTCCTAATATGACTCTATACGCACTTTAGCTGTTAATGCCATCAGGTGTCTCTACTGTGGTGTCTTGAGTCATGTAAACCACAATGATGACTTGGGAATGTGAAGCCGGAAAAATGTCTTACAGTATTTACGCCCTTTCAAGGAAATGTATTTGTAATGCGCAGGAGTGAGTGGCCTTATCCGTCAGCTTGTTACGTGCACGTCTGATTCAATAAACTGTCACATGTAACGGTGCGCGATATTCTTGTGTATGTCGGCAGTTACCATGGTATAATATACAGATAACCGTCACATCGTATGGCGCGATTCTCGTGTGTGTGTTTGTAGTTACACTGGTATAATTTAAATTTACCGTCATACTGAATAGTGCGTAATTCACTTGTGTATGTTGGCAGTTACCATTTTATAACTTTAAGATTACTGTCAATTCGAATGGTGCGCAATTTCCTTCTGTTGGATGGCGGTTAGAATGGTAGAATATGGAGATTACAGTGATGCTGCGCATTTCAGTTAGTAGGCTTATTGGGTTACGTATTTAGCTTTCGTCTTGCCCACTGGTGAATTATCAGTTTTTGTTTATTTGTTAATGGAAGTAGTATTGTAATGGACGCGAGGCGCAGTTGCACTTGTCGGGAAATCCGATCCCGTTTCCAAAAACCACAGTTCTTTATAGTATTACTCATATTGCAGACCACCCTTTTGATACCGTGCCTTCATTTCTTCTTCGTCGCATTGAATAAATTAAGTACCCTTTGCTCCATATGCCCTTTTCAGTAATGAAATGTATGGTTTATATTTTGGAATGGTGACAAAAACAGTGCCAAAGCCCATGTAAGCGCGCTGGATGAAAGAATAAATTAGTTCTGCATCGTCCGTTTGCAGTGGAAAATTAGACATTCCTAGGTAGTTGTCATACGGAGATACATATTAAAGGCTAATTCACACGTACCATGCCGTGCCATGTCGCGCAAATTTACACGTGCCGTGCAACGCCCGTGCCCCGCTCGGACAGTGCCGTGTCCTTCGCGAAATTCCGCGTGGTAGGCGGAAAAATCCGAAATCAGTGGTTTTGACGGATCATCTTATGCAGCCTGCTGCTACGACTCTTTTACCGTCGTCAGCACGTAGTATGCTGAGTAGCAACCTTCGTGAATGTCCGTATAGTATCCGGAAGAAGCGGAACTTGGGCAGGTCGCCCACAGGCCTTCGAAAGACGGCCAATGTCACACAAGCCATTCCGTGCCAATGCCGTTCCCCGTTCCGAAGTCGCTTTGGAAGCGGCATTGCCGGAGCATGGCAAGTGGGAATCAAACATGGTCGCACTGTGTATATAATGTGGGTACAACACAATCTAAATCTTTAAGAGACACGGCATGATTTGCGTGAATTATTCTTTACTGGTTGGCTTAACAAACTCACGGAGGCGAGACGTTGATAAGCTGGTACTTTCTGAGCTGATAAAGAAATTATTTACCGTATTTTGAACGTGAAGTTTCATTATTTTGCTCACAGTAACCACCCCTGAATCCTAATCTGACTCAGATGAATTCATTTCGTACCTTCACAACGTATTCATTTTAATATTATCCTCAAATCTGCGCGCAAATCTGGGAAGTTGTTTCTACTCTTCAGGTTTTCCCGATTGGAGTTCTTACGTATTTATCATAGTCACCTTGCCTGTGCCACGTGTTTTTCCGTGTTGCTCTGTTTAAAATTGCTACCTTATGACGGTGGATACTCTTCCTTATCATTGTTTCATTTAACGACCGTATGACGCCGAGTGAAGAGGGTCGGCCTTATTTTGTCGCCAGTCAGAAGTGCAAATATATTCGTAAACGCTGCGACGTCGTATTTTCCGTTTGCCTTTTACGTTTTGTAACAATGTCATCATAGATTTATTATGTCAACTCTCTCTTGCAGTATTTACCAATTTGGTACCACTCGGAAATTCTCATCCTAATTATGCATTAAATTTCCCAAGATGTTGGGCTGCCGGTCCCGGTCGCCGCACGGTCTAAGGTGTGGGTCTGCGATCGCTTGCCTGCTGATATTATGGGTTCGAATCCCGCCGGGGCATGGATGTTTGCCTTTTACGAGTGTTGTGTGTTGTCTGTGACGAGCCGATCATTTGTCCAGAGGAGTCCTGCCAAATGTGATGCGTCGTTGTGTGTGATCTAGGAACCCCAAGAATGAGGAGGCCATGGCCAGCGTTGGGCCGCAGGGCCACAGGAGGAAGAAAAATGTTGTAATGGTAGTCAGGGGCTTTGTATCTAATAAATGGTGTGGTTCTCCACAAAAACTTTGTGAAACTTCTTCTTTATCCTCGGCTAGTTCCTTCACACCTGAAAGAGTATCACGCCGTTGACCATACAGGGCTACCGTCAGATCCTAATTACACATCTTGCCACTTTTGAACAGATATTTAACTTCTTCACTTATCTGTTACGTTCCTGGCTTCGACTGCCACTCTGGGCTTGCGGCTGTTCGTGTTATACGGAAGTGCGCTCAGATGTCACAGCCTTGTCTGTCCCTGTAATAACACTCCAGTCAACTGACTGATACCGTACTGGGTGGGAGGATTATACCAGTGGAGATCAGCAAGTATTCGTCATCTCAATGTTAACGTCACTAGAGGTTATATGCACAAGGGAACAAACGCCAGCCCTTGCTAGGTTGTGTCCCACCCGATCTGCAACTTTCTAATTACGTCTCTGTAGGCTGATTGCAAAGTGAACTCTTTCTACGTATAAGCTCAACGTCACGTTTTTCCTTTGCGTCTGAAATGTAACATTTTAATGTGGATATTCCGGCAATGCTTGCTGCAGTTTAGTTCATAACAGTTAGTCTTCCTACCTCTTACCTAAAAACATAGTGATATATTATAGGCGTTATTAAGCATAGTCCCTCACTGCTGGGCTCAAGTGTTCCTATTTGGGTCTCTTTTACGGTACTTGCACATTCGTATCTATATTTACCATATACTGACATGCATTGTGTGTGTGTGTGTGTATGTGTATATATGTATGTATGTAATACATGTATGTATGCATGCATGTATGTATGTAATGTATATGTGTGTATGTATGCATGTACGTACGTATGCAATGTATGTGTATGTAATGTATGTATGTAACGTATGTGTATGTATGTATGTATGCCCGCGCACACGACACATAAGCACACACACTTAGTCATCCAATGCCACTCGCTGTGGGCTGGACCGGGGATCGAATGCCGGTGTGGACGAGATATTCCATGCCGTCCAGACCAACTTTGAGGCTCACCCAGCCGCTATACCATGGGTACCGAATCTTTCCCAGGGGTGAAAGGGCCGGAACGTGGTACTGACAACCCACTCCATCTAGCGCCAAGGTTAAAGAAAGAGTAGAGCTATAACTGTACTCCCGCTCTGTGCGTTCGTGGCAGATTATACCTTGAACCTTTTCTTGTTTTTTTTTTTTTTCCGTAGAGGTGTGGAAAACGGCGTCGAATGTTAATGGAAGAACGTCTGTTGAGGGTTTTGATATTAGAGGGCGGTATTTGTAGGGACTGTGTAAAAAGTGGGGTAGGGGATACCAAGACGCTGGAACAAATTTCATAGAGAAGTTACATGGTTTGTAGTCTTCACTGTGAATTCAAAAGAAGGATGGCATGGGTATGGAATGTAGCACGCACTGAAGATGATAAAAGTTCATACAAATGGTGGTCAGAATACAGTACTGGAATATACAACTTGGGACACTTTAGCGTAGGCGAGAGGGTAACATTAAAGTGGATCTTAATACAAATAACACATGAGATTGTGGGGTGGATTTATTTGACTGACGCTAGGTTTCGGAGATATATGGAGAGTGTCCGAAAATTAAAGGCTTTACAATAAGTTCCATAAATTATATGTTCGCAAAATATTATTAGGACTCTCAAAACAAGAAGGATGAGATGGGCGCGGCATGAAGCTGGCATTCAATATATGAGGGTGCCCTAAACACCTAAGCGAAGATTAGAGGACGACACGAAGATGTTTGTGCATGGCACAGTGTGAAGGCTGTGGACTGGATTCATCGGGCTCAATAAAAGTCAAGTGACGGTCTGTTTATAAACACAGCATTGAAATTTCGGGCTGTTTAAAAGTATACTTGACCACCTGCGGGAGTGTCAGCTTCTCACGACGGACTGCGCTTTATCTGACATTGTAGGTGGTATTGGCGTTGGAAGTTGGCGAGGTCACTTTGCATAGACACTGGCATTTAAGTTTACAATCCCATGCGTTCTGCTATGCAGGATGTACCTTTTTTATTTCGTGATGCACTAGACCTACATAACAACGTGTCATTACGTTGGCTTTATAGGAGCGTTCCAAGCGAATACTAATTTAATAAAATGCTTTAGGGCAGGATCAAGGGTATACATTAACAGCTCGCTGTTAATGGTTGCTGCAGGGTGTAACTGTCCTCCATCTGAAACGGGAAATACGACGGGACTTCGATATTCCTGCAAGCAGAAGTCGGGAGGAGAGGGGTATGGATAGTCGTGATGGCAACTGATTAAGAATTCCGCTCCACTCGTCCAGTGGTTTTTACCGCAACTTTTTTGTTACACCTGTCACGATTTGGCGTTGTGCTCTTATCGATACGAAACTGATTCGGCAGTTACAAGAGTTTTTAGGCACAGAGCGTCTGTCTTACTAGAACACAGTGCATAAAGACACGAACATACATTCGTGCCTCGATCAGGTTGAAAGGGGAATCAAGATCGCGGTCGGCTCTGATCGGACGTACGAAGTCGTCGGCTATACGTTCAGCCTTGCTTGCCCATGGCAGGTATGTATGGGTCAGTCACACGACGTGCGCATTCGTTCAGGGCATCTGTGGTATGCGCTGTTTACATTGTCGAGCCAGTGACGTGTTTCTGTGCTTCATGTATGAGAATCAAGCATTCCGCTGACACTGAGGGTCGTACTTCACCTTATAGCTGTCTCCGTGTATATGTAAGGGGACTGAAAGGTGTTTCGTGTTTTGACGTCAAAGGTTAATTTTGGGTCCAAGATCTTCCGCTTCTAGCTCTGGTATGACTTAATATCGTTGCAAGACTTTTTCGTTTTGAGAAACAGGCGGGACTGCCGTATCATATTTCACTGACAGTGATATCTCGTAAAACGTGCTAGTTGGTGGTGGGTGGGGAGGAGTGGTTATGGCTTGTTAACCAAAACCGCGTTGCGCAAACTTCTTGTGGGAAAATCAGTGTGACGTGCAAGCGGAGGCATGTGGACGCCCCACCACGCCAGCCGCTTAATATGCATATGTATTTGGACAGTTGACAGTGACACAGTGCTGTCAGAGCTGATTCTGCCATCGTCTGCGCCGGTAGAGTGATCACCACACCGATTTCATTCACGTAAGTAAGGGGTCTCGGCGTTCGACAATTTTTTTCCCTCGTACATTTTAGTTACGTTGTAATTTAACCGGCGCGTAGTCGAAAACGCGCTGACCAATATTTCGTTTGTTGAATGTGAACTGCACACGAGTGATATGCACTAAGGAAACAGTGCATCCTACTTGACTGAAAACTCCGTTGCGGTGTGACTGAATTTGGCATGGGGATTTACTGAATTGTACTTTGTTTAAATTGTTTGTGGAGCCAGAAGAGTGTGGTTGATTCGGCAAGTAGGCTGTGCGCTTCTTTCCTTCACAAATTCAAGACCGGCCCTAGGGTCCACCTGGCTTCATGTTTCGTGAGTGTTGCGGGTAAACCTCCCGAAGCGTGAAGCTGATAACGCACCTCCAAATAGTGCCGAGTTTAAGACTTGGTGGAACTATATCTTCACTTCTCCATACGTTTCCACGTTATGTAGGGGGACAGTTTTACTGTTTAACTTATGTGGTTTCAATTTACGTCAGGTCTGTTCACAATTCGGCATTTTGTTTGGTTAATGGAAATTGTAAGAAGTGGAACCGTAGGCCTATGTTCCTGTAGATGCTACCTGAACCAAAATTTTCACTTACGGGTTTGAATAAGAGGAAGCAATTTTTAATATATTTGTGTGTCCTGCGTGATATCATTTTGACATTTATATTGTCTATAGTCTTGTGTATTGATCTTAATATTTCCTTGGAAATTCGCTCTTGTATACAGGTACGTGTGTCGCTCTTGGAGTTATAAAATGATTAAAGCTAGCTTCTGTGATAATGGGAGATCGGTAATATATATTGCGTTATGACGAAGGGTGAATACGATATTTTCAGGCTGTTCATTGTAATTGTGGATTCTGTTTTAGACGATGGCTTTCTTTGGGCTGTGTTGTCTTTGTTTTGGAGATCCGTGCTGTCTCTATCTTCGAAGAGAATTGATTACCGACAGTCCTGCTGTAAGTGTCGGCAGGGACCATTGGTTAAGTACTTCGTCTTGGACATGGAAACTGTAAAGAACCTCGAAACGTCGGCAAAACAGCGTAAATTTACATGGCACCATCGTCATAAGACAGGATCTACTTCGGATAAGAATTTGTATGCACCAAGCAATCCGGTACGTAATTGCGTTTACGAGACCTTGCGCAGCTGCGTAGCATGACCAGTTAATGGTCACGTCAAGAAGAACGTGAAGTTTTGTGTTTTTTTATACCAGAATTGAAATACGAAACCAGCAGTCTATAGTCTCGAGCCTGGAATATCGAAAATAGAGGGTTCGGGTTGCAAAGAGGATTGCATTACCGTGCCATGCATCATGTTGGATTTAGATGCATACCTTCACCAGCCTAAACAGGAATTTACGTCATTTTAAAGTTTTAAGACCATTCGAAGTATAAATTCGGGATGTGTTGTGGATAATGAGGTTGGAAGCAGTGAAAATGAAAAGGTTGTTATGGACACACAGACCCCTGGTGAAAACGGCCTGTCTGACCGAGCTTGGAAATTGAAACTTTGTTGTACTCTTAGACTAAAAATGCGTTGTTTTGGACATTGACACTTTCTCATGAGACGTGTCTTTGGGTAGTTCTGTAGATAGATACCGACATTTTGGAGGAATTGTCTCATGAGATGTGACACCGCTTAATTTGGCAGATAGATACCGACATTCCGGAGGAACTGTCTCATAAGATGTGTCACTGCGTAGTTCGGTAGACAGATACCAGCATTCTGGAGGAACTGTCTAATGAGACGTGACACTGCGTTATTTGGTAAGATCGATACCGACATTCTGGAGGAACTGTCTCATGAGAAGTGTCACTGCGATAGATAGATACCGGCATTCCGGAGGAACTGTCTCATGAGACGTGACACCGTAATTTGGTAGATAAATACCGGCATTGCGGAAGAACTGTCTCATGAGATGTGTCATTGAGTAGTTCAGAAGATAGATACCGGGATTCTGGACGAACTTTCTCATGAGACGTATCATTGCGTTGTTCGGTAGATAGATACTGGCATTCCGGAGGAACTGTCTTGTTGGGCGTGACACTGCGTAGTTTGGTAGATAGATACCGACATTCCGGGGGAACTGTCTCATGAGATGTAAACACTGCGTAGTTTGGTAGAGAGAAAACTGCATTCCGGGGGAACTGTCTAATGAGACGTGGCACTGCGTAATTTGGTAGATAAATACCGGCATTCCGGAGGAAGTGTCTCATGAGACATGACACTACTTAGTTTGGTGGATAGATACCGGGATTCCGGAGGAAGTGTCTAATGAAACGTTACACTGTCTAGATGCGTAATAGATACTAGCATTCCGGAGGAACTGCTCATGAGACGTACACTGTGCCGGAGGAATTGTCTCATGAAAGATGAAACTGTGTAGTTTGGTAGATAGATACGGATATTCCGGAGGAACTGTCTCATGAGACGTGACGCTGTGTAGTTGGGTAGATAGACACCGCCATTCCGGAGGAACCTACCTCAGTTTTCATAGTAGAAGAATGAAATCTATTAAGCTTTCTGCGAAAGTGACTTACCTACGGCCCATCTATTTCACTTGTGCTGTAAATTTCGGATTTCGGTTTGTACTTTTTCATATTCAAGAATTTAATTCGTTACATATATTTCGTCGGGACATGTTGTTCGAAATCGGTACCCGAATCTTGAAGACTGGTCAGGTATTTCTGTACCACGTAATTGCTCTGAACTGGAGACTAATTGTAAAATGAACTTTACGAAAAAAATTGCTTTTCCTTTTGTCATGCATGTTTCTTGTTGCGTATTGGAGAAAAAAGTGCAGTATAGAGACACATGAAAGTGAATGCTGTTTTTCCGCACTGTGGCTTTGAGTTACAGTACACGCTTCGCGGCTACAAAAGGTATTGAGACGACGACGAATGTCTTTTCTGAGTTGCAATTTTTTATTGTGCTTCCTGGCTATAAAAGTTAAATGTAGGGCTACTAAACAAACCAAAAAACTCGGACCTGATTGGGATGGCTCTCACACGAGTTCACTTTGTTTGTCTGTCCAGCTTTGATGAAATGCGTGATTTTTTTTTTGTTGTTGTTGCGAAAAACAAGTCACGTTCTCCACAAAGACCATACGAAGTGCGGTTATTTCATACGCTAAACGACATAGATAGACCCGCGTTAAAAAAAAAAACTATTCGAAAACATCAGCATGTCAGACCGTCTTACATTTACTTGAAAACATGCGTGGCGTGATAATATGTAGAAATATTGTCCCAGTCTCTTCTAGATAGGAGTACAAACCCTCTCGCAAATGGAAAAGTAAATTTCGGTTTCCTAACACACAAAATTAGTTTCTATATGTATTTTACCGTCTAAAACACAACATATGTATATCAACACATTGATGAAATATCAGTTACATCAGGGCTACATGCTTCGGCCGTAAAACAGCCATCACCAGGCCAATACAGAACATATATACGGTACAATATAAGTGTGCACTCTATGGGATCCCATATCGTTTACAATAAAGTTTAAAATAATTGAGCATCCAATTGTGCAATACAAATCAATTTAAAATGTAACTAATAATGTCACTTATAGTACTAAAAGTTTCTAGTTGAACGGAGGTTATATATATATATATATATATATATATATATATGAATATTTTCTTATTGGTAGTTAAGGATAGCACTCGTAAACAAACACAAAAACGGATGAAGGTGTCACAAGTTGGTATGGGAAGTACAATCTAGTGGTGGCTTTATATTCATTTCATACTGTCGGTTTAAACCAGAGTGTCTAATGAGGTTTTGAATATTCAATCTGATTAATAACGTAGAGGTAGATATTACCAGTTGGAGTCGAGTTCACGAGAAAACACGCACATTAAAGAAATTAGTTTCTTTTATCGTCATGTCCCTTATAATGTGTAGCACGTATGGGGAACTGAAGCGCGTGTGTTTCGTTACTTTTGTCAAGAACTGTACAGCAAGCGGGAAGCGGCTGTGCAAGAGCCGTCTGTGACCCCACCCAGCCGGTCGAAATGCAGTGAAACGTCAACGGACGCGGCTTTTCGCGCGGATGGTGTTCATACGCGCCTGATACACTGACCTACAAATGCTTTCCGTTTGTCATAAAATAAATAAAAGCAGAGAATTTTCATATGTGGCTAGTACGCGCGGTGTTGGGTGTTAAGTATTTTGAATCTGCAAATAACTTCCTTATTGCTTGGTAGACTGTCGGATATCAGAAGTTGTGGAACACAGGTGGTCCTCGACTTTCGTACGTAGCTGACGAACAAATATTTCGAGCTATATTACAGTGGCGCTGTACAATTGAGCCCCGAACTGTACTTTGCGTCTACCAAATGCCAGAAAGGCCAATCCCAGTGGTCGCGCGGTCTAGGGTGTGGGTCTGCGGCCATTCGCTTGCTGGAATTGAGGGTTCGAATCCCCCCGGGAGCATGGATGTCTGTTTCTTGTGAGTGTTGTGCGTTGTCAGGTAGAGGCCTCTGCGACGGGCCGATCACTCTCCCAGAGGAGTCCTACTGAGTGCGATGTGCCTAAGATGGGGATTCCACGAGACTACATGCTACTCGCAAGCAATTTCAGTCGCCAGCTGAAAATGAACTAGTCTTGTATATTACACGTAGGAATGAGAAGGATGGAAAGTCAGCTATTAGGGCTTTAGTTCTTCATTCGACACCTCAGATATGAACTGAAGATTTGTAGTGTTTTGTCACAAGGTTCTTACTGCCCGTATCAATTGCACTGGGCGAGTTTACAAGCGAAACGGTATACTAACCAGCTAGTAGCGAGTGCAGTTGAACAGACCTGAACTACACTCGTTCGGTTTTAGTCACCGACGAGTTTAGTCGCTTTCATAATTAGACAGGCGAATTTAAAAGTGCTAATGAACTCGCTGGTTACCAGCGTATAAAGTAGTTCCGTGTAATCCACGCCTGAGCGTCTTGACGAAGCCTCGAAATGAGGATGCCTGGTCCACTAGTATTGTCGAGCGATTGGGGAGAGAGGAGAAGGGGGCAGGGGGATACAGTATGTGATGTAAGTAGAATGTGAGAAAAGACATCGCTTAAAATGGTTGTGTTTTTTATATATTGTAATCCAGCTGACAACTTTGATGTTGGTTTGGACGGGTGAGTTTTTATGTTGGATCATTTTGTTGAGGCCTCTTGTTCGTTGTTGTTGGCTATCCTGGCCACTTAATCTTGTAACGCATTCTGGTGGAAGAAACCTGACCTACATCATGATGCTGGCCATACGTAATATACGTGCAGAATATGGTCATTGTACTATAAAGGAAACGTGAAGATGTTTTAAACATCTTTGTTTGTATTACTAATGGCTCTTGAGTTTCGATGGCCAATATCTTAAGCAGTCGTCAGTCGTATGGAGGATATTGGCTTGCGGGATGGCGGTAATGTTAACAGTGACCTGTGGTTGAATGAATGCATGATTTCAGTGTAATTGCTGCTACATCTGTTTTGTTTTTTTGCCCATAAATAGCGATTTTTATGAAAATTCAAGCAAAGGGATCGGAACCTGTCTGTTGTTGGACTACCGTACATTTAGACTTCCGTACACACGTGTTCAGGAACGAACTGTGTAATAAAGTTGGAGACTGCCTGTACTGATCTGTTATCAAAAGAAAATGTGTAGTTTACTCTAGTAACTGAATTAGTTTTTAGGCGCGTTCGCAAAATTGCGAAAAGCGGCGATTAGCTTCGTCATGTATGTCCGTCTTGAACAACTCGGCTCCCACTGGACGGATTTTCTTGAAATTTTATATGTGAGGATTTTCGAAAATCATTCGAGAAAATTCAAGTCGTCTTAAAACGTGACAAGAAAAACGGGTACTTTACATGATGACCTATGCAAATCTATTATAGTATTGTGGAGTGAGAGAGAAAACCAACAAGATGCAACAGTTAGATGTTTATTTTTAACAA
>Ga0136643_10013582_pt1 | contig 12198 bp, 6 predicted proteins | sample TergutLab28metaG_FD_96883 | JGI IMG/M metagenome (GOLD analysis project Ga0136643, IMG submission 96883) | Labiotermes labralis P1 segment gut microbial communities from Petit-Saut dam, French Guiana - Lab288 P1 (version 3) (version 3) | ecosystem: Host-associated > Arthropoda: Insects >...
ACACACACACACATACACACACACACACCACACACACACACACAACACACACACACACAACACAGACACACACACACACACACACAACACACACACACACACACACACATCTTGGCCACACCGAGTGCCTTCAATGCTTGCCTAAAGATCCTCTTTTTCGAAATATCAGGATGCCTGTAGTGGAAGTCTGTGTAGGCTAACAGTAACATAGCAACTAAAGGAAATGCATCTCTGTAATGTCGTACGTTTTAAGATTTTAACGGACTTTGTGCTTGTGTGTTCATAAGAGTGACTCGTGTGGAAGAGAGATGTACACAACCTGCTGCACATTGAAAATAAGAAACGGTATAGCATGGTTCAAGCTGAAAATCTGGAAACTGCGGTGGGGTGGGGTGGGGTGGGTGTTGGTGTTGGAGGTGAGGGGTAAGGAGAAGGACATTTACCTCCTCTGCGCACAGGAAGGGAAGGAATTGTTGAAAGGCCCATAAACCCAGAGGTGGAGACAGAAAGTCCTGAAGAATAAGAGGTTACACATTGGTGAGGTAATAGCACCCAAGAATGGAATGCTAACAATGTCACTGAACAGAGAAATTTAGGTACCCCCTCATACAAGATTAAATGTAAATTGGAAGACTAGCTGAAGAGAACAGAACTGTAAGTGGGCGGTGGAGGGAGAGAAGAAGAAACAAATTATTCGCAGCATTGAATGCTATAAAATAGGAAACGTAACAGAATATAGCTAACAAGTAAAAAAAAAAGCACAGTAAACAACATGTAATCCCAGGAATAATGTAAACCTAGAACTAACGCACGGGATGTGCACTGCCGAAGACTTAGCGTTAGCAGACGTATCGCCATATTTACTGTTTTGTTGACCGTGTATCGTGATATATCCGTACAATAAGAACCAACAGGATGCACTGTTTACTTTCAATTTATTTCAGTAATTAACCTCCACATAAACAAAGGAGTAAGACAGGGATGCGGCCTCTCATCGGTATTATTTAACATATACATTAATAAAATAATACAGGAATTCAAAACAGTGATAAAGAAGGGTATACAACTAAATAACAGGAAATAAGTGAATACGATACTTTATGCAGACGACCAGATTTTAATCGTTACATCAGAAGATGATTTACAAACAATGGCACACCACTTGAACTTTATAGCAAGAAAATATAAAATGGCCATATCTAGTACAAAAACAAAATCAATGGCAATGTGGGGGATCCACATACAGAGGGTAAAAATTGTGATAAACGACAATATTATTGAACAAGTAACAGAATTTAAGTACTTGGGGTATCGCATATCAGAATACGGAAGTGATTTAGAAGATAAATTGCAAACATACAACAAAATAAACGGAGCTATACAGAGAAATTTTGGAAAACAAATGAACAAAGAAACAAAGTTAAGAATTCACAACATTACAGCTAGAGCAGCATTGAAATTTCGAAGTGAAGCTTGGGTATTGATGAAAAGAGGAACAACGTTTAGAAGCAGCACAGATGAAATTTTTTAGACATTTACTTGGAATAACAAAACTAGATAAAGAAAAGAATCAATGTATTAGGCAAAAAAAACGGGAGCACAGAATATAGTAAAGGAAATAAAACAGTACCAGAAAAAGTGGCTACAACATGTACAAAGGATGGACACAAACAGACTACCAAAACAAGCACTACAATATAAACCAAAAGGACGAGGGAACATAGGACGACCGAGGAAGAGATGGAGGGACCAACTTCATCTTGAGGATCAAGGAACAGGAAACACGTCTAACCCTTCAGGAACATGAAGATGATGATGATGAAGTTGAGTCGTTTTTAATATCACATAGCTAGCCAACAAATCTCCCCGCTGCACTTAGCCTGAAGTCTCATTAACGTGTTAACATTTTTTTTTACTTTTATGTACATTTATTGTTAGGCATGTACCGTATATTTTTAAAATAATTTTCATTTCAACAAAAAATAAGCAATATATATTTTTATTTTAACAAAATTTATATTCTAATCACTACTACATGTTTCGAAACATTTGTATCATACACAGTTTATAGCAGTAAAATTAGGCAACAATATTATAAAACAGAGACTCAAGAAAACAAGTCGTATATGTACAGCACTATAACATTATAACGACCGATTACGTAAGATCTAAATAACAACTAATTTTGAGAAAGAAATAAATGAACATTACGGATCTCCAGGATGTGGGTTGTGGATATATGGACTGGATTGGGCTGGCCCAGGATTGAGACAGGTGGCTGACGCTTGTGAGTGCGGTGATGAACCTTCGGGTTCCGTGAAATGTGGGGAATTTCTTGGCTAGCTGCAAACCAGTTAGCTGCTCAAGAAGGACTCTGCACCATGGATTAAGTATTCATGAACATTATTTCATTGCATCTTTTAATACGAACAAAGTTGCTGAACTACAGAAATAGTGAAATAAATGTATATATTGGTCCCAGAATATGCGCTGTATGTAACACAAGTGAGAAGTCATCCTAATATGCACAGCATCACTCTAGACTCTATCTCCCTTCCCTTTCCAATAATTCGCCACATTAACAACAGTCCATTTTTACGAATCCTAACAGAAACAAATCTATTTCGCGCCTTCCATCTCATTTCTTCAAGAATCAGTGTGCGCCTAGGCCTTCAGATTTATCCACCAGTACCTTGCATGCATTTTTCTTCTGGCCCTATAAGTAACACATGTCACACCCATCTCATCCACCTTGGCTTGATCAACCGAATAATATTTGGTGAGGAGGACAAACCACGAAGCTCTTCACTGTAGTATTGTCTGCAGAATCCTGTAACTTTACCCACACTCAGGCAAAAACACTGCCCACAGCACCCCATTCTTAGACACCCTAAGATTATGCTCCTTCGTTAATATTAAAGACCAAGGTTTACAACCACACTAACCTATAGACAGTATGACAGCTTTGTATTGGTATTTCTAATTCGTCAAATGACAAAGATTTACATTAAATATACAAAGTTGTACTTAGCGAGTAAAGCAAATAAACAAAGAAATACTGTTAAATATGTGTGTGTAATTGCACAAAGGAGGCAATATATGTATAATGTAACAATGATGTGCGTTTGTGCAACCATTGTTACTGTGGAATGGCAATAAGTATTACATATTCGGAGTTTGTGTTTGTAGCCTTAGGTATATAGTATGCAATGCACATGCGCCATATTATCAGAGTGGTCTGTACAGCTCTGCAGTATTCTTTCCACATCATTTCACAAACGGCGCGATTTTCGAAAGGAAAATGTTACTGAACGCGAAGGGTGTCTTTTGATATTCTCTATAAATTTTGTCCGTAACATTTTTCATTCTAAGAATAACTGAGCGAGATATGATCACAAATGTATGTTGTTCTTCGTGTAGCTGAAGTGCCCGTTATTATTTTCAGATTCTAATGGAACTTGGAGTTTCTAGCCAACTTTTCGAAAAATATCCAAATACCAATTTCATTAAAATCCGTCCAGTGGCAGCCGAGTTGTTCCAAGCCGACAGAGAGAGACGGACAGACAGACATGACGAAGGTAATAAACGCCTTTCGTAATTTTACATATGCGCCTGAAAATGACTGCCAAATTATTTATTATGTCTTCTCCAAGGAATACGGATCATCTCTGGGGCTCAATCAGCCAAACATTCATACCGGCATTGAAATTCCGTGCAGCTATATGCAACGTTTCGAGCACATCCGATTTAGTATTAACACCATCCGATTTGTTAATAGGCTTAAATCTTTGGTAAAACAAACAGACACTTGAATAGGGACTAAGTGTAAGCCATGTGATCGCCCTGCCATTGGTTTTCCTCTGTACTGGCTTCGGATTAGCTCTCTATGTAATGTTTGATCGTGTGCAGAACAGGCTTATCATGTACAGCCGAACTTGCCAGGCTTTAGAGGAACGCACAGGATCATTTTAATACGGCACTATTATAAGGTTTCGATTACCCGTATCATCAACAGATTCACACTGACACTGTATGTTATGGTGGGCCTTGAGAGCCTAGTCGGTCTGGCGACTCGCTACGGGCTGGACGGTACAGGAATCTTATTCCGACGGATCGAGATTTTCAGCAACTATTCAGACCGGCCCTGGGACTGACCCAGCCTGTACATAATGGATGCTGGATCATTCCCGTGGTAAAGCCGCTGGGGCGTGGCATTAAACAGCACCCTTCATCCAGCTTACTTTCTCCATGGAACAGAGTCCTTCTTCAGAAGGTAATCGGTTTTCAGATAATCAAGAAATTCACCGCATTTTATGGAACCCCAACGTTCAATACCGCATTCATAAGTGCCCGTCACCTGTCCCTATCCTGAGCCACATTGACCAGCCCATACCCCCACATCCCACTTCCTGATGATCCAACTTAATATTATATTCCCATCTACACCAGGGTCTTCCAAGTGGTTTCTTTCCTTCAGGTTTCCCCATCAAAACCCTGTATACGCCTCTCCTCTCCCCCATATGTGCTACATGCGCCGTCCATCTCATCCTTCTCGATTTTATCACCCGAACAATACGCAGCGTCCTCAAATCCCCTGTTACCTCGTCCCTCATAGACCCAAATATTCTCCTCAACACCCTATTCTCAAACACCCTCAGCCTGCGTTCATCCCTCAATGTCAGCGACCAAGTTTCACACCCATACAAAACAGGCAAAATTATTGTTCTCTATATCTTAATTTTTTAATTTTTTCGATAGCAAAATGGAAGACAAAAGATTCTGCACCGAATACCCTTCATCCAGAGCCGAGGTTAAATAAAGAATAGAGCTGTGCCTCTACTCCCCCTCTTTGCCTTCCGGGTAGGGTATTTGCTAAGCTTTACCTTTTTAATTCACTGTCTGTTACTCCCTTTGGTCGTATAAAACTATACGTATGGTTACTATGGAACTATTCACAGTGGAATATTCATATTCTTGGAAATATAACAGATTGCAGGGAAAAACCATCCAGTCTCGTGGCACAACTTACTTCTTGGTACGACACTTCACGTTTGTCACGAAATTAAGCATGTCACGAAATTTGTTAGGTTTAAGCAATAAACAAAAATTTAACTTAAAAAATGTGCAAGATATTCTGCAAGGCACTTAAGAGCCCACAACAGATGGCGTGCTGCTTTCATAGCATTAAATTTAGAATAAATGATAAAGCAATAATTAAGCAACTTGCGTTGTTCAAGAGTACGTATAATAAGAAATCAACTGGATGCACTCTTTACTGTCATTTGGTATATACCAATTGCTCTACATACAGAGTAGTACCTTCTAACGATGAGCAGTAAGACTGCTCGAAACATGTAGAGCTTAATTACTGAAACAAATTGAAAGTAAATAGTGCATCCAGTTAGTTCTTATTATACGGATATATCACGATGCACGGTCAACAACACATTAAAACTGTTCAAGAGTGTAGTACAATGAGCCGCCGGGTCATGTTGACAAGTTAACAGTCATCGCCGTTTCGCAGGTTGGCACAGCCTTCTTCTCCAGGGCCAGCAGCACTCCAATCTTCTTCGATTTTTCGGCACAGAACATGAAGGCCATATGAGCCGTCGAAACATCGACACCATTTGCAATGCGATAGAATACAACAAAACCCACAGGACTCAGTCTTCAGCATCACCACTACAAGAAGCTCAATCTAGCAAATTAAGTACTTATTTGTGGGACATATCAGTCAATGTAAATTCTGATTATTCCATACTTATCAAAACATATCCTGTAAATTTTCTTACTATCGTCACGGTTTGAATTTTATCGTATGCGTCACCAAAAATTCTGCAACTATTCTACACTCTAAACTCACACATAGTACCGGACTTATTACACAATCTCGTTACTGTGAAGATTTTGAATTTTTATGTAGTAAAATGTGCAGAAGTTATCGGTAAATCTGTAGGTATTTAAACGTTAAATATTATATGAGCATACATCATACCATCTTAACAAGCGAATCTCTTATTATAAGAAACTGACTAAAACACATACATTAATTTCATTCATAGTTGAAAACAAAAGACCAACTTGATGTCACTTGCTTTTTTATTTCACTTCTTGTTCGCTCAACATGTTTCGGACATTAATATATCCATCATCAGGATGTTACGACTATTCTGTTGAATTACCACATTGGTGGCGTGTTCTTGATTCGATTGTTGGTGTTTAGGTGTGGTTGGGTTGGAGTGGTATCCGTGTTTCAGGCTTCAGCCTGCAACACGGACACCACTCCAACCCAATCCACACCGAAACACCAAAACACATCGAACTAAGAACAAAACGACCAATATGGTAATTCAACAGAATAGACGTAACCTCCTGATGATGGATATATTAATGTCCGAAAAATGGTGAGCGCATAAAAAGTGAAATAAAATAGCAAGTGACATCAAGATGGTCTTTTGTTTTCAAATATTACAATGATGCACGGTCCAATAAATATAATATAATTTAATTCACTTTATAATTTTTGCCGAAAATGTTTCGGCCCCAGTACCATTTGCAAGAGCACGTTACTCAAAACGTTACCAAACCTTTGTTGCAATGTGCCTACAATTATATCATTCACTTTGCTAAAACAGTGAATACATTTACATTTACATGGCCCTTATTTACAACTGTTACAATCAGCCTGTTTTCTCAGTCTATGATTTGGTATATAAAACTTTTTACACCTATTACCATCAAGTTGTTTACAATTTTGGTAAAAATGTGCTTTACGTGCCACCAAGCTTTCAAAAATTATTTTGCTCCTCATATCATTTGTGTTCTTCACACTTATAACTTTCCCGCAGTTTTGAGGCAGTGGTTCATCATTTTTCCAAGTCGTGTAACTTAACTCATACACACGTGTCAAATCGCAGAATGGAAATAGGAGAGCCACAATACGTATAAAAAATGGGGACTATAAACACAGCACATACAGCAATTCTTCTAGCTTCATGACTACGTTTAATTGTGAAAACCTTGAGTATGACGAATTTCGAAAACTCTAAAATATATATATATACACGGTAACGTGTCCTTATAACAATACTGGAGCATAAATATGTCGGGAGGAGATTATAATAAAAATGACTAATTATGTAATTTAAATATTTCTTGTGTCGAAAATTTAAAAAAAAAATACATCTAACTTTAATGTCGCTAAGGTGCAAGGATTAAAATCCGGCCCACGAACAGCTGTACACAGTGATGTCTAGAAAAGTTCGGAAATAACAAAATACAATCTCCTCTTCTTCCTCCTCCTCCTCCTCCTCCTCCTCCTCCTCCTCCTCCTCCTCATCATCATCATCATCATCATCATCATAAACTTCAAGGATTGGACGCTTTAATCCATTCCGTCTCCAAAGTTACAACTGCTCTCTCCAACGTTTCTTCGTTCTTCCAATTGTTCTCCTTCCTTGTGGTCTGTAGTAGTACGATTTCAAAGGGATTCGGTTTTGTGGCATTCTTTGCAAGTGTTGGAAACAGTTCCGTCTGTAGTCATTTTAATTTCTTCTTTTAACCCTTTAAAGACGAACGGCAGACTGCTTCATTTATAAGACCCAGGCCGTACCGCACTGTAAACACTTTTCAGCTCGGTTATAAAACCCAATAAATTCATGCTTTAAGTGGCACAAGTCGCTGTTTATTTTCAGATAAATACAACACACAAAAATACACTCTGTGGGCAGAACGTACAGTTGTTGGATGTTAAACTTGTTGGTGCATCGCGTAACCAGTAGGCTTTAAACGGTTAAATCGTATTACGTACCTTATTTGAAATAAAACCCACAGTAATTTCAGGCGTCTAAAGTCGTGCACTGAACATCCAAGTGTTAGTGTTAGCCTTTGTTACACGTACACGTGTAGGTAGAGAGCGTGTTATGTCCTCAGGGGCCAGTTGTAACAAACAGACACAATTAACCTTATACAAAGAGGCTCTCGGAACGGAAGGGGAGAAGTTTTGATGGGGATAATGAAGGTGTGTGCTAAGCGTATTGCCTTGTGCCGCTTTGGCACTCGTACCTCCGCAGCAAGTACAGCTGTAGTTTCACGTAATAAAACTGCGAAGTGGTTTGCTCTGATGTTTGTAGTGAATGATACAGACTACAGTTAAGCACTGAAATCATTCCCACTGAAGTTAGTCAATGTTTGCAAGCAGGATTTCTAGATTTCTATCTAGTGGATTATACAGAGTGTATCTCAGAACTCCTTAATCCAATTAGTACACATTTCCACCGGCCCACTTCATTACAACGTGTCTGTTACAAAATTTACATTAACAGTTGAAAATCCACTGTTCGCGACAAAAATAAGGCTCAACAATCCGAAAAGCTGAACACACGATGATAATTACAAATTGGAAAGCTCCACCTTCCGCGATAGTTCCCATTTCCTGGTATCTCATCTCCCGTAGCTCGAACACTGTTTCGAAATGCTTGTCACCGAGCACCCCGGACTGTGTTTTTCGCCAGGATAGCGGCCCGAGGCTCACATTGTTTAAACGCACAGCCCGGAGGAAAGGAAGCAGTTGCATGGAAAATAGGGGTAAAAGATACTTTACAACTATCACAGGAGAGTGGGTTTTGAAGGTCACAGGTAAAGGTAAGTGGCTTGCGATCATGTCTAGAGGTAGGTCTTATACGAGCGAGGTTCAATCTCATGGTTACATGACCTTTGAGAAAGAATATAGGTTTTACTTACTTACTTACTCACTCATTTAATTATTTATTTACTCACTCACTTAGTCACTTATTTACTTACTTCATGGAGCAAAGCCCTTCTTGACAAGCTAACCTGTTCTCAGCCAGTCAAGAAATTCCCCGCATTTTATGGAAACCGAAGGTTCATTACCGCGTTTACAAGAGCCGGTCACCTGTCCTTCTACATGTGACAACTTATCACTAACAAACACAACTTTTTTTCTTGAATTTTTCGCTCCCCATTGAGGTATAATTGTTACAAATCAGACCAACAAAATGCACATACTCTATGTTTTAATTTATACAACTCCAACATGTTTCGGGCCTCTCTGGCGCACCATCCGGGAGTACAGTTGCCTAGCGATTATTTTGTACATCTGCACTCCCTGAAGATGGGCCAGAGAGACACGAATCATTTTGGAGTTGTATCAACTAAAACATTAAACTGTGCGCATTTTGTTGTTCTGTTGCTAACAAACTCTACTCTCTTAATTGCTAATACTATTCTGTGGTGTACAAAAAATCATATATCCAATTGATGATTTTCGTGTCCGGTGAGGTTGAAAGGAGTTCCACCTCATCCTGGTCACTTGCAGGCAGCATCGTCGGTGCTTTATACCACCAGCTGTAAACGCAGTCTAGTGCTCCTGAGGACGGGCGAAATTATCGCCCGAAACATGTCGAACTGATTGAAGTTATTAAAAAATCGTTATTGTTGCATCTAGTTGGCTGTTTATATTATTCCGTTAGAGCCTTCTGTATTGAATCGTTCTGAAGAATGTTATAAGGACAGCGAAACTGCTAAACTCTCACCGTGAAGTTTTCTCATTCTTTCCTTTACTTCCTCTCGTTGGTCCATGTTCAAACTAACCTGCGGAATAAATCAATTAAACCAAATGACGGATGAATCCTTTAATCCATTAATCATCATTTTGAAGTTTAACTTCAAAATGATGATGTAAGTTATCAGTTTTCATTTACTTCTGCGGATAACATATAAATTCTGTCTTCTAACAAATTCACACGCTATATATTCCTAACAACAAGAAAATGGACCTAAATTAATAAACATTTTCAGTACAGCCCTCTTTTTTTTTTGTATTTGTGTACTCAATATTCTAAACGAACACACACATTCAATAATTACCCCGTTTCGCTTCATCACAAATTAATAAGGCCCAATGAGGAACATCAATTTGATACATTATAAACGTCCAGTGCTTATGGAGGAATTTTCTAAAAATTACTAGCTGTTGGGACAGATGATAACATAGACACTTTTTAATGGAATTACATGCTTCTTTAACGGAAAACTAATTACAACAGTCGACATAATTTGTTACGAACTAGACCGCCTGTGAACGAACATTCCTAATGGATTTATCACTTCATCTGCCACTCATACGATTATGATCAATTATCTTAATCTGGTTTCCATATTTTCAACCAACAAAATGCACTCATTATTACACAACAAACAGATCACAAAACACACTTCATACGAGGTGACAATCCCCACAAGTTTCGACAAGAAGGTACAATCTTCAGGGAGTTTACTAACAACAAAGGATCGTAAGTCCAGCACGTATTTCAGGTGCCAGTTGTCCTCATTCCTATCATAAAAATTAAAAGTCATAAAATTTTTAAATTCTCGATTATACAAGTTAACAAATATAAATGCTGCTAGCACCTGAGATACGACCCTATGTTGTTAATAAACTCCCTGAAGATGGCACCTCCTTGACGAAACATGTTGGAGTAGGAACCGAACATGAAGTACGATTTATGATGTGTTTTATTATATCTTAATTAGTGTACTTTATTGCTTTAAATTTTGGAATGTAAGAAAATACACGGTATGAATAACGAAATTTATCTTAATCCTAGTTCACTAAAAATTAGAGGTTTGTTTAAGGCACACAATTATAATCCGAGTAAAATCCTTTGTTGGAATAGATGACAAATGTATACACATTTAAGCAACAAAAGAGAACGGGAAAAAATGACGTGGCAAATCTAGACGTAAACGGGAGGAAAATACTGAAATGGAGATTATGAAAGTGTTGTGCCAAAATGTGGTTTTATTTGAACTGTTTACAGACAGGAACGAGTCAACAGCACTTGCGAATAAGGACGAATAAATAGCAGGTATTTATCTGAGCAGCCAAGTGACTAATAACAACCTTGAAAGCCTTTGCTCTGCTTAGTTAGACACAACATTTTAACGTACCTAACGCTATTCCGGGGAAGTAGGTTTCTAATCTTGAACAGATTACCTGTCACTCTTATTCACACTGTCTTTCTTCACTTTCTCTACTGTCTTCAACTAACCATAACATTACTTCTACCTATAAGCATTCTCGTAATTCGAAATCCTTCACAGTCTCATTCAGAGACGATTAAAACGAAGTAATTGATATAACACCAACTTCACAAAAAAATTACAGCCATTTTTTTACCTAATCGTGGTCCAAACGGGACTCAAAGTATTAAACCCAATAACAGATACATACGCAATACGATACTATGATACGATATGACCCTTATATAACTTCTCAGTTTTAAATATACCGTTTAAATCTTATCGAAAGACATGGGTAAATAAATATGACTGGTGAATATCTAGGATCTAGCAGGAAAAAACAGTGGTCTGTTTCTAGGATATTTCCCCATGTGGACTGAACACGTTAGGAAATTGCCGTACGGCTTCGTGTTCCTGCGCGTTCGCTCTGTTCTTGTCCCTAAAAGTTTGCTGCGTAATTTAGCAGATCAATCTCGGCTGTTTGATATGTGTGTTCGCAAAATTGCAAAAACCGACTATCAGCTTCGTCTTGTTAGTCTGTCCGTCTGTCCGTCCGCATGCAACAACTCGGCTCCCACTGGACGGATTTTCATGAAATTTGATACTTGAGTCTATTTCGGATTTCTGTCGAGAAAGTTCAGGTTTCATTAAAATCTGAGAAGAATAACGGCTACTTTACATGAAGATCAACATACATGTTTATTTTAACTTTAAATTCCCAGAGGATGACACAGAGATGTCGAAACATGTAGGAGTGAACATTATATAAAGAGAGAGTGTTGTGATACATATTTGTGAATTAGTTGGTAGAAATAAAAACAAAATTTTTCATCTTATCTCCCTCCATTATTTTTAAAATGATAAATATTTCAAAGTTGTATAGAAAATCAAAACATACGTTTTTATTTATCTCAGTATTTAACCTTTTGGCGCCGGAATTATTTTTTTAATTTTAGCACAACCTGTATATAAAATGTGAATAATACAGGAACCAAATACATTAGAATTATGAAACAAACTGCGGTTTGAAGAGAAAAAACGGAGACTATATACCATGTTTAAAATATTCAGTACCTATATTTGTTGAATAAATATATAAAATGCAACTTTAGAGGTTAGCGGTGCGGTACGACCACTATAGTTGACATTAGGCGT
>Ga0136643_10013586_pt1 | contig 12197 bp, 6 predicted proteins | sample TergutLab28metaG_FD_96883 | JGI IMG/M metagenome (GOLD analysis project Ga0136643, IMG submission 96883) | Labiotermes labralis P1 segment gut microbial communities from Petit-Saut dam, French Guiana - Lab288 P1 (version 3) (version 3) | ecosystem: Host-associated > Arthropoda: Insects >...
CATATGTGGAGTTTTTTCTATTTTCTGTAGAGTTCATTAAAGATTACACACACACACACACACACACACACACACACACACACACACACGAGCGCGCGCACGCCCGCACATGTACACACACAATGAAAAACATAAAAGAACATCAAACTATTTTATTTAGAAGTTTCTGCATCATCTTTTGCCCTAATCGCGCGAATTATCCATTTATGCGCTATTAAAAATTGTTGATGGTTGCTGTAAAAACTGCCACCGAGGGACGGAGAAAGCTGGAGACAAAGGGCGTATTATGTATTATGTAAGATTGCGGAGTGGTGTAAGCTACAGAATTTTGAACTTCCTGTATCAACAACCAGATCTGAACTGGGACCGATTGGATGCGTATTGAGAATATGCAAAGCAGTGGACGTTACTCTGAGATTCAATTTGGCGATTGATACGGCATCATGGTAAATAGTAGAGAAAATCGAAGCGCTGATGAAGAGCTTCAGGCGGAATTCAAGTTTGACTCCACTTAAAACGCAATTAAAGTCGGCTAATTATTTCCTATAGAAAACTTGCACGTGGCGGTAAAATTAAAAACTTCACCTGGTCTTGTTTGGCGGTGCTGCAGGCACAGTGGAAAAATGTGTTGGTGATTACACTTCTGCCACACAGTCCCTTGTGAACAGGAAAGAATTTTTTTGCTTGTTATTAGGAATTACTCTTAATAGCTTAGAAAACATAGGGTTTAATCTTTGAATTATTAGCGAATGGTGAGAAAATAGTGGGAGGAACTGGTTGTGGCCTAATTCCACGTACTATGCTTGCATTTTACTGAAGGTAATGAGAAAAATCACAAAGATCTCAGACATGATAGCTGATCTGCTTGTCGAGACATAAACCAATTTCCTTCACACTACTGGGCAGATCTGATATCTACTCAACCATGATACTCGGCGATTTCCGAAGAAACTGACAATGACTGAAGCCGGACATGACAATCTGATACGACCCTGGTAACAAAATTCAAATCCACCCCTACTTAAATGTTGTATTCTGAGGCTCTAGAAAATGAGGGTTAGGCGCACAAGTTTTACATCTTCTCTCTATCTCTAACTTTAATGTCAAAGATTTAGTTAGGGGTTTCATAGCCTACGTTTTCAGTGTCAGCTCTTGAGCTTCATTATATCCCCCCCCGTTAATGTTCGTTAATTGTGACAAGTTTTGACTGTGGCTCAGATTTTTCGACCTAAATCTTATACAGTCGAGCAGTCCAAGCGCATGAAGATGAAGACACTACGAATATTCGAAACGTCGGAAACTACTCATCCAACGACACAGCACCGTATCCCAGTAGATATGAATCTTCACAAACAGGGCTTAGAAAGTGTTAATTCTAGTGTTAATTGTTGCTTTGCATTCAGCTGGCCCAGAATAAGATTCAGTGCTTCCAACAACATAAACGGTGGGGAATTTCATGGTAAGCTGTGGCTTCAAGTGAGTCTGAGATTCTTGTCCTTGTAGTTAATAATAATAATAATAATAATAATAATAAAGTAGGGCTTTGTTTTGTTTTGAAATTATGCACGTACCGTAAAGAGTTTTACTATTCTTTTAATGTATTAGACTTTCTAAATAGTTTTATAGCAATTTAATTACAAAGTAAGACACCCGTAAGTTGATACTATCTGTATTAATTTTGCAATAATATATAAATTAATTTTGTAGTCTGTTATATTTTAGTAAATTCTAAATTCTGGTGTAAGTATTCCCGAGGAAAGTGTAAATGACGCCGAAACATGTTGGAGCAGTATAAAACTATATATTTTTGTGTGTAAAGTTTGCATTCTTTGGTGTTAGGAATGAATGGTTTAGCCGCTATTTAGTTTAATTAAGGAGTAAGATAGTTGTAAATCACTTATTTAAGGGGCCTCAAAATTTAGCCAAAACGGATCTACAGACATATTTCGGTCCACCGGAGCCGTCAACGGTGACATGAGGTTTAAATACGAACTAAACTAAACGTTTCTTAGCGCTAGACAGTGTGTGTCATGTCATACAAAACCTTAAAACCTAGTACGTAGTGTGCGGTGAGGGCCTATATTGGCATTATAATAAAAATCGTTCTTAGGCAACTGACATAAATACATAGATTTCTTGCTGGTGCTCATCGTACCAGTGTACACGACTTTTTGTGGGTGATCGGTCAGAACATAACACGTAAATAAACTATGAGTTTATATGTTTTGTAAAGCTGTATATTATATTGGAAACGCCAGTGGCGCTCAAGATTTTAAATGAGGGTCCCTCAGACACGAGTGATTTGGTGAGGCGCAAAAAAAAAAAATAATAAAAACAAAAAAGAGGATGATGAGGGTCCCAGGCCTCTCACGCTGGTACGCACAATTGCAACTTTTTCCTTAGAGAGAAGGCCTTTCCGGAATCTAAGTTTAATCGCATCTAATCGAAAAAAATCACACGTCTAATGGAGTATAAATTTCATTGTTGCGTTCTAGAAGCCTGCTCGGGGCTGGGCCTTGTCGTTGGGCCTCTGCCCTATCCGGTTCGAGGACCGAACCTGAGCCGGGTAACACATAATATTCGAATTTCGACCTGGTTTAAAATTTACCAATAAAAATGTTCGGTATTTTGAGGTATTTTTTTTTGCACAGGTAAAGGTATTCGTTGTTGTTTTCATTTTGTGTTCTGAAGCAGTAAGTTAAGCATTAGCGTGAAGAGCTGTGATGTTGTTGCCCCTTGCAGTTCGACCAGAAAGTTGCAACAGACGTGTAACTGCACGTAATGCGACGATAAATGTTTAAACAATTAACTTGAAGAATCTGTTCACTTTATTATAACCAACTTATGCACTTATATGTTTGTTTAAATTATGTTGATATTTTAAAACACTAACATATAACACACTGAAACCATTAGTCACTCCTACATGTTTCGGTTGTCACATATAACCATCCTCAGGGAGTTCCTTGTACATACTAAAGTTACTACATATGTTGCCCTTGTGGTATGGTAGAAGCATGTCTTATTACGTGTATGATGGATCTGGATTGTCTGCTGTGTGCTCGTCAGTGCTGTACTTCTGTGTTTTAGTGTTTTAAATATCAACATAATTTAAACAAACATATAAGTGCATAGGTTGGTTATAATAAAGTGAATATATTCTAAAATACACGGTGAAATGGTGAAAATTGAAGAATCTTGTGTTCAGCAGGGTTCCGAAAATGAACCTAATCTTGTTTTTCTCGCGGATTTTTTACCTGTTCCCTCCTAGAAATAGTTGCAGACAACACCTTACAAATTTGGAGCCTGGTGTCTCTATACTTAACAAAAAATTGACAGATGTTCTTACTGCATTGTTAAATCATTTATTCGAGGTAGTTTGAAAATTTTACATTAATATGATGCGTATTAGTAACAAGATAAGGCAATAAAATTTCTGAACTTTTGATCGTACTGATCGTTACTATGTTCTTTTGTTATCATTGTTAGCACTATTATTATTATTATTATTACTATTACTATTACCATCCTCATCGTCATTTTTGTCATCAGTCCTTCGTATTTTCCTGCAAGTTTTTGTAAGCAGTACTGTTTTCTTTCTTACGCAACACATGTCACAGCTGTGTATTTCGAAACACGCGACTAAACTTATGTATGTAACAAATGTAATTTACACCTAAATTAGGAGTATAACACTGGTGGTGACTCATCAGAACTACATCCATTTTGTAACAAGGCACGCTCTATTAAAGAAAGTTATATTAGATTTGGGGTATTTACAGCTTAGTTTATTCTGGAGACAGAAGCACAATATTTGTCTGAAGCACTGATACTATTATGACCCACAAGGCTACAGCATAAATCAAGTTATTAGAACTCTTCTCACGTTACCTGTATTTACACTGTATCTAGAGATTCGTGCAATTCTAATGCTATAGCCTAACTATTCTGACTCCCCTTTGTGTTTGGCTGCCATAGCACTCTCTATATCCTAATTTCCTTGCTTTTTCTTTTGTTCTCGCTTCATTCATCATGTTCACTGTCACTATCTGTGCCACTAGAACACCTAGATGTATTAGTATCTTAACTTTCAATTTAATTAGCCCGTTGGTCTCACTCACTGGAACCGAAATTTCTCCGTTGAGCTTCAATTACCTTCTACGAATATGTTTGAAGCACGTGGAGTGTTAAGATTAGAGACAGGCTAATTAGCCGAGGACTGGCGGAGAGATGGATTGCACTTCTTTAGCAAAAATTACTTCTAAATTATGTGTTAATTTTCAATATGTAATTTAGATATCGCTCGCTTTTCTGTGGCAAGAGTAATCATCGCCGCCTTCATGAAGCTGCGGAGCTGTTTGTTTACCGTCCGACCTCAGTGGTCTAAAACTGTAGGGTGTTTGAGAAGTTAGAGGCCGTATGCGGGGTTGGCATACGGCCTGCACGTACTGGTACTGACAATATTACCGTAAACCACCTTTAATCTACGTAGCATACCGCGGTACACGGCTGGCTGCAGATTCACCTGGTAATTTGTGGTACCGTGATTTGTGTGTTGAAACGCAAAGTGAAGAGAGATTTCTACTTATTTGATACCTTGCCACTGGTACAGAATGAGCCCTCACATTGATATTCTTTTAATGAGAGGAGGTTGTGCCCACTCAATAGGAGATCAGGTGGCCCAGAGTCAGCTTGAACGCTGCAGCAAATTCGAAAATCTATGTCATGACAATAATTGAATTTTGGTCCTCATGTTCTCAGCAAGTTAGCTGAGGATCATCTGGCCCCCTCAGCACCATGTAGAAGTGAGAAGTAGCTCACATTCACGTACAACAGCAGGCCAGTCTGCCTGAAAATCCTGTTGAAGGATTAGCTTTGAGGGACATTCAGAAGGAGGAGTTCCGGATCTTTCCAACCTGACGTGAGAATGATAATCAACAGTATTCAAGAAAACTTGTTTCAGAGCAGAATGGAACCTGCGTCCTTTATGTTTACCAACACCACATGACACTTAAATGAGAATAAAGTGTGGCTCACGGCCAGAACCCATGGAAAAAAGAAATGTAAAAAGCAACAATTTAGGCAGTGCACGCGCAGCGCAACAATTTTGGCGCTCTCGCTCCTGTTTGTCTAGTTATTTTTAAAACCATAAAATGTTTTAAAGAAGTGTGTGGCACAAACCGTGTCTGTGTCTATCTTTGCAGCTTGTTTTCAAAATTTTTTTGCGATAAAAATTTAGCCGGTTACACGTGACATTTACCCAGAAATGAATACAGGTCTTTACGTAACATCCATGATTTTTATTCAATTTCACTCAAGGTGAAACATGCAAACAAGTTTGAGTAGAAATGCCCTTCATAGAATTTCACATAATATCGTGAAGCTGTTGCTGTTGACAAATAGACAAACAAACAGACAGAGAGACAGACGCGCCGAAATTAATGATCTCCGTTTTACAACTTATGGTTGTGAAAACGCGAAACATTGGAGGATAAACTGTTAGAAATACCCGTGAATATGTTTGCCCAAAACGATCTATCACCACTTCCTCGTTTCTTGATTGACTGAGTTGCCAATTTAGACCCTATCAGAGGCTGTGAAGAATAGACAACGGACTGATTTTCAGTCCAAATTTCTGCAAAATTTTGTTATTAAGAAAGCGTTTCGATCTTTTTTTTTCACTTTATTTTCTTCATGTGGTGAGAAAGCACATTAGCCAATGACCACTTTAAGCTTTAAACTGTGTTTTGGACCTTGATGTGACAGCGTAGTGGGCCTAACATACAGCAGGGTAAACGCCTACACAGCTGCGTTCCGATAACGAGCTTGACAGCATTGTCGGATGTATTGCCTATCTACATGGCGTTTCTCCGTCACCGAGCCTGAAACCGCGAGTTTCCCCAGCATGATGTCGCGTCGCTTCATGAGCGTCCATTTGTAGATCCGCACAAAAGGGTAGATGGACTGTGAAAATCACGAAACATATTTGTTAGCATAGCTTGGCGCCGGAGGAATTCCGAACATTGGATCTCGTGGATATGAAGCAAGAGTGCGATCTGTTGGACGTGAAAATGTACTGATCGGAAGTAACGTACACAACGCATTGCGTATGGGCTGGTATGAAGCCACGAAATTCTCTTGGTAGTATACAAGTCAGTGAGTTACATACAACACTTTGCAAAATGCACAGAAGGAAGTTTCTCTCGTTATGAAGTACAAAATTACCTCGAAGAATGTGTTTAGCGCGTATGTCTAAACGTGTCTAAAACTGTGTTTTTTAACGTAGTAAACACTAATAAATAACATAATGTAGCTTTCATCAAAATTAGAAACAACTTTTGCAGAGTTTTATAAGGAATTATGCAACAATTTAAATAAAAATGTTTTAATCCGAGGAGAAGATTGAGGATGAGAAAATAACGCGTGGCTACAAGATAACTTTTAGACTACCTAACGAATGTGTTTAAAATATAATGAAATTGGTGCTTTTTAACCAGTTTTAAACTTCTGCTATTTTGATGACTTTTAGACCGAGAGTTAACAACAAATAAAGCCTAGTGTTTCCGGACCTAAAGCATTTTAAAGAGAAGAATGTAAGTTAGGGAAGAATAATCAATCACATAAAATATATTCTACATATTCTGATATATGTATATTCGTATATAGTAAACATAACCGTGCGAATTTTAATACCTTAACGTCTATGTTTTTTAAAGAGATATCCATGAATTACGACCTTACAACTGTCGAAAAATGCTGGAGAGGAAACAAGTTTTGGTTCATCTTAGAAGTTATTAGTACGTCGTTGGTCGTCCATGACACGTTCTTACGACGATTGCGGTTTATTTATGTAACACTGCAAATTTGAGAAGAGTTGCTAGTGTAGTGTGCTACATTTCCTGCGGACCAAAACAAAGGAGATGGTACTCTGATTTCATACAGATCTCCTCCTCCCCATCTCACCCACTGCGCATCCGAGACAAATTATCTCAACTTTGTGTTGGCTAGAGAGTTTTGTATTTCGCATTATTGTACTGCAATTAGACATAGTTTACACGTACGTGCCTTATTTGTATTGCTTTACGACGGTTAAGTTCACTGGTATATTGAAGTATAAATGTGTACTGGTAGCAGTAGTACACTTCGCATGTGCGATCCGACGGTAAAATTTCTAGAACTGCCTCCAGCTGAAAACGGACGCTTTGAAACTTACAGAAATTATATAATCTGCAACATGTAAGGCCCCTAATATTGTGATATCCTCGAAAACCTGAATATCAACTAGGAATTCCGATCGGGGTTATGGGCTAGTGATTTTATCCGTATTGTGTGTTCCTGTTTGGGTAAAAGAAGCCTTGAGCTGGGCCGGTTTTCAGTTTGAGGAATCTTCCCAACTTTCTGAGAAGATTAACATTTTCGGAATTCATTCTTTGCCATTGTAGGTCAGAGGACAAAATCTGTTACAGCTGTGGGTTAAGAAGAAAGGAATAGGACTATCATGTAAATTAAAAATGTTTATGTTTTAGACTTTTAGGTTCTCAAATTTCACAAATAGCTTTTAGATCCTCGCGAAGGAGAAATATTAATGTTGTTGGCATGCATAAGGACAGCGCTTTACAAAGATGTACGAATTTCCAGTACACCATTATGAAGAACCTTAGACTTGTAACAGACAAGGTGATTTTCGACGTATATACACGAAATTTGCAACAAATTTACATTACATCTAGGCACTGAATTTTTTTATCTACATCGCATATTATAAATTTGTATAAACTTAATTATTTTCAAAAATATGTAAATTGCTACGTCATACCCATTCATTCACAGGTCAATAAATCAAGCATTCTTCTAGGTACCTACTAACAAACTCGTTTGTTATTACACATCTTCCAATGCAACCACTCTCCCGGTCTCTCATCCACCCCCTCGTCGCTCACCTTCACACCCACCTAACATTTAATAAGCAGCTCGATCAGTCACTCACAGTACAGCACTCAGAGTCGCTCATTGACCCACACACACACACACACCCTCAGTCACTCACGCACCGGCTTATTAAGTAACGCAATGTCGTTCCTGAGATTAAAAATTATTAGAATCTTGTCTATAAATTTACCGTTTTGTGGGATGTGACAACGTGTAATGTGCAGATAATTAGAGACATTTTGCTGACTGTATCGTCAGTACAGAAGAATTCCCTGAAAATAGTGGCATCAATTTCCTCCGAAAAGTCGGCAATTATACACAGTAATCTTCAGTTTCTCAGTTCCAGCAACTCGCTGTTATTAAGCCAGTAAGTGTCGCTCACTGGCCTACACAGCTACTCGGTTAGTCACTTGCCACCAGCGGAGAGCCACCCAGTAACTCATTAATTAATTCAGTGTCACTCCGCGAGGAACCCCGTCTCTCTCTCACGCCCTCACTCACTCACTCACTCACTCATTCACTCCGTCGTTCGGTGGATATCATACATGAAATGATCTAAACGATCTGATAGTGTGTACAAACTTGGTCATTTTCTAACGAAGCAGAGACGAATTGTTGAACTTTTAAGGACCACATCCATGGAGTCATTAATCTTTTTTCTTTCAGGGATACTGTTATCAACTTGGTGTCTGTGTGTGATAAATAATTTGAAGAAATTTGTTCTAGAAGGTGGCGTTTTAGTGGAGGGTATGGGGTTTACTGCAGAGTACCAGTATAAGACGTAACGTAATTCAGCTTTGTGTACTGCACTGTAAGGTTTCAGAGTAACGCCAGCATAATTAGTGACGAAATGAAATTATTAATACCCCTATTTATAACCAGCAGCAGTTTTTGCATGTTTTGACTGGGCCTAGTATTTAGAATATATGGAAATTTTCTTCGTGTAGGAAGCCTCTAATGAATTTATGGATACGTACGGGAAAACTAATATATATTTATAATGCTGTTGCTGTAGGAAATGAAATAATTATATGTTCGTTTGCACGCGGTGTAGCTGAAGTACCAATCAAGAGATGTTCTGTACTGTGATCTTTATGAATTGTAGGCAGATGCAACGGAGCCTCTGTTGCAGCTATTGATGTCAGTAGGTAGATAAGGGATGAGGAAACAACTGGACATAATTGTGAAAGTTACGATAAAAATAGCGTAACTTAGCCTTAAATTGGTACAGTAGATACAATACAAAACTTCTGTTTGTGTACAATATTATAACCAAATTTAAAAATAAATTTATAAGCTCTCGAGTGTCTAGCTTCGGTCGTTGAATACTGCACTGGCCTATACTTGGCGTAAGATTAGCCGACATAAGTACTGCACTCAAGACGTGCTGAAGCATGCAGGAGGTTGTGCATCTATTCTGTTCATATTTCAGTGCATGTAAGTTTGTTTGTTAAATTGAATTTTTGCTTCATGCACCGTACGTACAACACCAAAGACGATTTTATTACATTCCTTAAAACTGTGTCATGAAGTGGTAGGTTTTACGAAGGTGAGGCGACACTAACTGCTACTAACAATGAATAGCAATAAGCTGGTAATTCTGACTGCCCTCTGGACCGTTAGGTTTCCCAGACAAATTGGTAAAGAAAAGAACCTCTTAACCCCTGTGCCGTAAACTAAAATCTGACACTCATATCCAAAGCCGTTAACTTTACAGGTGAATGTTTTGATAAAGAGATTTCGAAGCATACTGGTGTGGAGATAACGGTACTGTATAGTCTGTGTACGATGCACCGCTTTTCGATAAATCGACCACCTGTTGTGGAAACATTTGGACATGGAGGCCACATTCAGATTTTTGCAAGACTGAAAGAATATGTAAGTGTAATCAGTATGAACCACGACCTTTGAGGTAGATTGCAGAGCACATTTTTTTTAGCAAGTAGAGAATTTTATAAGCTGTGTCTTTATTGGTATTACAGCAACTGGAGTACTTTAGCAGAAATTTTATATTTATATATATATATATATAAGATTACCCTAATTGACACAAGGTTCTTGAAATTAAATCTGAAAACAGATAATTCTTTTTCACCCTAATTTACTTCCTAAGATCGGAGTCATCTCATGAGATCACCATTATACTTCTATATTTTCGTGCTAATCCTTTCAGCTTTCGAACTATTGACAGGCTTTCATAAAATTTTGTACGAGATTTATACCCAGATCTTGATTTTTAATTTATTACATCGTGTTTCAACGAAATGCGGGCAGCAAAAACTTGTGCTTTTGGAGCGTCATTGACGTCATTTAATAGGTATACGATTAGTGTGAACACGAAGCGGAGCAACGTGGAATATTTTTAGATGCTTCATTAGGAAAGAACCAGAAGTATAGACTTGGGATAATTTATTACTAACTTATCACTGCGCTCTTGATGCATGTAATCTGCGCACTGGTGATTTAGTCCTTAATGACAGAATGACGTTGTGACGATACCAATGTCTGTGTTGCATAATGTGAAGTATGGTGCAATTATTATGAATAGTGGTGTTTGGGAATACCGGAGAGAGAAAGGGTGGCTTAATGTTGTGTGTTACCCTGGCGTTTACTTCAGAGGAATGAAAAGAAATACAACAAATATCAGAGAAGAAAACAATTTTTGTAAAAGGTAAAGGTAAAGGTAAAGTGAACCCGTTACAGGCCCGGTGTGGTCCAGAGGGTGGGTAGAGGTATAGTTCTATTCTTTCATGACTGCGGCATTAGAAGTGGTGAGTGGTCAGCAGCACGCCCCGGCCGAACTTTACCCCCTGGAAAGACAGAAGGCTGGGTGGGTCACAGGGCCGGTCTGGACGGGCGGAAAATCTCGTCCCCATCGGGATTCGATCCCGCACCGTCCAGCTCCTAGTTAGACGCTATACCAACTGAGCTACCTGGCCCACAAAGAAATTTTTATATTGTAGCAAAAGTAGGCTACCACGCGAGTGTATTGCTGCAGTGTAAACCAGCTGGTTAGATGTTCTCACGAATATACATCAGACTTGTGTTCTTTGTTGTAATATTTTCAGCGTTTTATTTAAGAAAGTCTGTTATTTTCTTAGTTACGGATTTTTTTTTGTGACCGAGCAGGGTGTAGTTTCGATATTGTTCATTCTGGCGATAATTATGGTAGGACACGATAATGCGACAAAGACAACCAGATTGTCCGTGAAGTTACACCCGTGTGACGGAGCAAAAGGTTATTTAATTGAGACAACTAGACGCAGCTTATTCGTTGGTTTGTATAAAACAGCATGTGTTCGGACATGTTTCGATGCTGTCTGAATGTGTGATAGTGATTACATATATCTTATTGTTTTCATTTAGGGAATGGAGCAACTTGAATTTTCAGGACATTGTGCCTGTAGGATATGGATACAACAAATGTACAGCAGTAAGGGAGCATTTTTATATTATATGTATGTTTCGTGCTTTACAAGTAATTGAGTAGTTGATGCAGCGTCATATTCAGGAGGTTCCGAGTTTGAATCTGGTTCAGTGATTAGCTTCTCTGGCATAGGCTTTTCGGGGTTTCTTAAGTCTCCCTGCGCAGGTGACAAGATATTACATAATATTAGTCCACGATCGCTTGCTTCGGATTCTTTACCAGTTTACTGTTCACTAATCATCCACATATTTTTGTCTATAACTTATCTACAATCTGAGCCATTGAAAATGCCGTTATATAAATCACACACACACACACACACACACATATATATATATTGAATGGCCTCAATATTCATTTAATTGAATTAATTGGCTCTTCTTTTCTCTAAATAACTACTTATCTGCTTAAATTAAATAAAAAACTAACATATTCCTTGTTGTTACAATTTAATATCACACAGTATGAGTAATGTACGTATTGTGAAGTGAGAGAGAAAACAAACAAGATGAAACAATCAGATGTTTATTATCAACACTGTCTCAACATGTTTCGGGCATCATTATGCCCATCTTCAGGAGAACAAAGACCGTGTGTTACTGCATGCCGTGTGCTGCACTGGTTCTGCTGGATGTGGTTGGTAGCGGTTGTGGGGCGCTGCGTTGTAGGGTGCGAGCACTGCTTGCACCCTACAACGCAGCGCCCCACAACAGCTACCAACCACATCCAGCAGAACCAGTGCAGCACACCGCATGCAGTAGAGCACGTTTGAAACGTGATGGCACACGCGCAGAAACCAGATTTGGTCTTTCAGCAAAACGGATGAGTCCATTTAAATCGG
>Ga0136643_10013589_pt1 | contig 12196 bp, 8 predicted proteins | sample TergutLab28metaG_FD_96883 | JGI IMG/M metagenome (GOLD analysis project Ga0136643, IMG submission 96883) | Labiotermes labralis P1 segment gut microbial communities from Petit-Saut dam, French Guiana - Lab288 P1 (version 3) (version 3) | ecosystem: Host-associated > Arthropoda: Insects >...
ATATTAAAAAAAAAAAATTTGTTTAATAAATTGGCCAATTGCGGAGAAGCACGGGCAAAAAAAAAAAAAAAAAAAAAAAGAGGAGAGCTGATGTAGGTAATTACTTCGCTCACAACAAACTTACGGAAGGGAATCCAAATACCTCACTAAAGAGCAGATAAGCGTCCTCTGAGGGCGGAGCAGGGAGTAATAAAAGTAGGCAGCAATAATGGGAAGCTGAAACGCCATTCAGATTACGCCACTTTGTGACAATAAAAATGTATAATCCGGGTGTTTATAAGTCCCGAAGGTATGGTAACTCTGACATTACAGAAGCACTGAAAAGGGGAATGTCCCAAATATCTGCGAATGTTACCAAGGCAAAGATGCGGTGAGTTTTTAGGTGTAAATTCGATACAGACGTGATGAAATACGCGGGTATTATTTGACGTGAAGACTGACGCTAGTCACTTCCCGTCGGATCGCTTAACTTACAAATTTCGACTTACGTCGAATAAGGGGTCTGTTAGATGGGACGCGTATCTGTGAACAGAAGGAAAACACTTCAAGCTCCAATGTAAATTCTGGTGAGCAAGAACCTAATATTAATAGTAAGGCATTGAATTAAAACAGGTAGACAACGACTCGTGGAAAATGGGCATACCATCATGCAATGTGCTGGCTGCCGTCATGCGAAACGATCCGAGTGAAGACCGATGCAACATCACCAATATCATCACCAATCATCATCACCACCATCAAGCAGTCTCTCCTACGTCAGGTCCACAGCCCCCTCCAAAGCGATTTCTCCAGAAACTGCGATCAAATGCTTCCGTTTTCAATCTCCAGCATCTTCTTGTTTCATTAAAAACATTCGGTAGCTGCCTACAACTTCTACATCGTCTTCCCTTCCCTTCTGTCTTTCCTTCTATATCCCTTTCAATAACGTATTTTAGAAGGCAGTTCCTAAGCAACATGTGACTAAACGAGTCGCCCTTCCTTTTTTATTGTACGTAGGTCGCACATTTCCTACTTCACTCTATGTAGGACTTCATCTTCCACACAATCGGTCCAACTGATCTTCCCCATCCTTCTCCAGCACCACATTTAAAAACTTTCAAGGTATTTCTGATCTGCTTTCCGAAGTGTTCAAGTTTCAGCAACATACAAAGCTATAATCCAAATATAACAATTCACTAGTTTATTTCTTAAATTTACGTCTAAATTTTTGGTGAAAAGTCATCGTCGTCATCGTCATATTATTATTATTATTATTATTATTATTATTATTATTATTATTATTGAATGCTGCTATTTCCTTAGCAAGCCTAGGTTTAATATCACACGTACTTCTTGCATCATTTGTTATCGGGCTACCCAAATATTTGAAATATTCTACATGTGCTGCGATGTGTCAGCTAAAATAATATCCCTGCAGAAAACACCTACCTACTCAAAAGAAGTATGGGCGTGAAAGTATACACTGTTGATGAACAGAGAAGAAAGATTATTCCTCCATCCTCTTTGCCAATATCATTTGCGCATTCATACCGCCCTTTCATTCATTTTCCTCTTCCCCCATTCTTCTTTTCGCCTTACTTTATTTTACTTCGCCTGTAAATTTATATTTCTTCCCTTCCCTTAATTTTCTATGAATATTCTTTTTTTTTTTTGCCCCTTCTATCCCTCACAACCTCCTCCTTATAAACGTTGGTACCATAGTGCCCTACACATCGACAACATATTATCAGCTCATCGGCTCACACAGTCGTCACTGTGGAATCATTTCATGAGAAGAGTTTTAAATATGCACAGCCGCACGAACCTCCAAAGGCAATGACATTTTCGCATAGTCTCGTAATAAACGGAATGTCATATCTAAGATTAAGTGACGCACCCGCGTGCACAAACAACGCGCATAAGCAGCATGAATCACCGCCTCCTTCCTTAATTTCTTACAGACGCATGAACTTTAAATATTCTGAAATCACAGAGCTCTGAGCGACGACTTTAACGGTGCAGGGTTTCCTACAATAGTTCATTTAACTGTCCAGCAGACTGCTTCATGGATACGAGGCTTTTTTTCCATGTTTACAAATTTAGAACGTAATAGGCTGCGGGCGAAGTCAATTCACAGAATCACATCATATCAGTCTTAATGCGACCTAATACCGTGTTGCTTCTGTCAACTGGTATGGTCTTTCAATTTTTCCAAACAAAATTATATACGACTTTCTCACTCCCTACATACGTGCCACACGCCCAGCCACGTCCTCTGTTTCTACATCCTAACCATAGTAGACGCGATATAGCCTGCGGTTCAAAGAAGAAGGTGATAGATAAAACTAAAAAGCAGTGATAAAACAGGACAAGAATAACAAAAACGTAATATGCCTTATGGTAGCGCCATATTATTAGGTTATACGAACACAAAAATTGTTTCAACTTGGTTGTGTGTGGAATGAGTCACATGTAATTTTTCGTAACTCCATCCCGATGTAAGCAATCCCTATAAAGTTCTGGATAGTTCCGTAGGTCTCCAAGAAGTTGAGACTTCTAGAATTTCTGCACAATCAGAACATGTAAGTGGCAAGGTTGTCAGCCCTACGCACTGACCGTCCTAACACCCCCCTCCCCCCTCCTCCGGAGATATCCCTGGCACTCACTTCTATTAGAGGCTAAGTTGACCCCAGAGCAATAGTGCGGCAGGAAGGACTAAGTCATTGAAAAAACTGCAATAACACCATCAGGAATCGAACCCGCGAACTTCCAACTGCACTACCGCGAACCTACAACTCGTTTTGCAGAGCCGACTAATCTTCTAGAGTAAATTCTCTTCAGAAATCATCCCGCAGAACTCTTGGCATAAGTTTAAGGCAAATGTATTTGTTCCAGCTTCATTTCACGTCAGTCTGTCCGTTCTATAAGCGTACCAGACCAACGACTCGTCTACTATTTGCGTCGCGTCAGCGAATCGGAAGGAACTCATTCCAGACAAAGACAGAGCAAAAGACGGTCTACGTTTCCAACTGCAGTCAGCAAGTACAGCTTTCTAGAATCACTCCGTTCCCGATCACGTCTTTCTGTATGCAAAAGCTTATTGGATTTGCTGAGTCTGTCCATCTATCCATCCATTCATTTTTTGTGATTTTTCATGGGGTATTGGAATTCCATTGGAGAGTTCACATATATCAACCGCTAAGGCCACTTTGATTAAAATCCTAAACGAAAATTTAATCGCTAATCTCTTCGTCTACGTAGGTGGATGCATGCAGGATTGTGTCCCAGCTGATACAAGATGGGCAAAACTTACGTACGTAGAGTGCGGAGGTATGGACTGCACTTATTTGGGTTACGATACGTTGCAGTGACGCATTTTTGTGAATGCGGCAGTGAAACTTTGGGTTCCAAAAAGGCAAATATTTCCTTGAATACCAAAGTAATTCCTACGTTATAAAAAATTATTTTTCTTAAAGGACTTAATTAATGTGTTGATTCCTTAGTGGTTAATTACGTTCAGTTGCATAACATGATGGCGTTCTATTCCTAAGTAATAAATATCGATCTAGCACCTACGGTTAAATAAATAACTATATATTTCTTCTGCAGCCCTCTACAAAAGAAGAAAGTCGAGTGACGATCAGTTAAACAAATTAGTGCCTAGGTTTTGAGGAGGCAGTCGCACTGCTGCAACGCAACAGAAAGATTACAGAATCTCTCTCGTCTGCCACTGCAGCATTAATACATCTTTGTAGGTTGTTGAGCCGAGACCAGGTGACGGTAGGTTTTCACGCAGACACCGCTGTTCTTCTGAATGCAGATGGTGACATATGACACTTCCCGGTAGTTTAACTAACACCTTTCAAGTTTACCCTATTCCAAAGATGGATAACCATTGACAACAACAGAGCTATTAGCAAGCATCAGTGATAAATTCTTTTATAGCTATACAAACGTAGGCATAGATCATATCAATTCATACTCAAATAAATAGTCTACTCTACCATAAAATCCCACATCACAAATACGTAAACAAATCGTGACAACACTGGAAATATAGGCGACAGATATAAGATTCAATTAGAGAACAGATCAGTGAACAAACCTAAACATTTACCAGCAACGTGCACCTGAAAGCTCAGATCCATAACCTGAAAGGTTTCGCATTGTCTTCATACTTTTTCAGTTTTACTATAAAAAGGAATGTTTAACCCTTTGGCCCTGAAGCTGGACATTTACAGTTTAGCAAACCATTTATGTAAAATGTGAATATTTTCTGAAACAAGAAGGGTAACATTAGGAAATACACGATATTTTGTGGAGGAATAAACGAAGATGGTGAGAGAAAGTCTAAAAAAATAATTAAATATATTTGCTGACTGAATATATAAAAAGAGTACTGTGGGGAGTAGCGGTACGTCTGTCCTGTATATAGGATGTATGGTGCATAAAGGTTAAGGCAAAATCTGTACCATAATTTATTACACTGTGGGCACTGTTCAGCTTCAACTCTCCTAGTTATATCCTTATCACATACATGAAGTGAAGTCAACTTGTTATTTTATGCTCAACAAAAAAAACAAAAGCAATAATACAGATAATTACAAAAAGTCTGTAGTTACAAACATTCACATAATCTACTAACCGATACTAGGATCGATAAGATTTAAAAAAATTGCAAATCGCCACTATAATTGATTTCTGAAGATGTGTTCTTCCTGTTTAATGCAATGGAAATGGGCTAAATCCTTCAAACGTGTCTACAACCACAACATACGGGCATCGTCCTACAGCTTGAGAACTCCGTTTCAGATAACGCATTGTCAGCTGAGGTGGTGAAGATACAGATCAGAGGAAAACTTTGAAGTATAATGACCCACACATTTCCTCTCTCATGGCCATATTACCATTACCCTGCCGAATTTTCTTCATGACTTAGTCACTTGATTTCATTAAAGTGAAACTGCTTAATACCCAAAAAAAAAAGTGTAAGTGGTTCTCCAACATTTTGTCCGCGGAAAAATGAAAGATCTTGCTGGGACTGATCTATTTAAAGAAGTAAATGTGTAAAACCTCAAAAAAGGAGTGCAAGCTACTTGTCAAATGCTTTAAAAGGCAAACCGAATACGTCCAATTGACAATGATGTGAATGAACAGATATAAGATATGCGGGACACGTTATCTCGTCGACTTTTATTTACATTCCCTTTCCTGGAACTAAGCCTTCTCCATCTTGTCCGTCTGCTATTAGAAAGAAAATAGGTTGCCTAGTTTTGTCACCGAAAGACACACTTTGAATGCAACATCACGTAGACCAATAAAATCCTTAATGCGTCCTCTCTCAGAAGATGAAGACTCCTAGAAAGGAATGCGTTACTTAACTGCTGGACGTTTCTAAAAGATCGCCATCAAGTGAAGGAACTGACATTGGGAAAACGGCACTTCAAAGAAACACCACGTGCTTCACTCACTTAGTGTAAAACTATTGGCTAAATAGGAGAAATTGCAATTTACCCTTAGAAAACCGTGTAAACTGCATTTAAATTTATGTAAATTTCTTACAAGTGTATTTCAACCATTGCAAGATTTACTATTTCTCTTCAAATATTATATTTAAAATGTTACCTCATCTGTCACCTGTACGGGGGAGAGTAGTGTTGTGTACAGGGCTTTGGTGGGAAAACTTTAGGGAAGGAAACTACTTGGAAGACCCAGGAGTAGATGGAAGGATAATATTAAGATGGATCTTCAAGAAGTGGGATGTGAGAGCATGAACTGGATCGCTGCGGCTCAGAATAGAAACAGTTGGAGGCACTTATGAATGCGGTAATGAACATTCGGGTTCCATAAAATGCGAGGAACTTCTAGATTAGCTGAGAACCGATTAATATATCAGTAAGGACTCTTGCTCCATGGAGTAAGTAAGTAAGTAAGAATTACTGCATCAATAGGTATGATGGAGTTGAAGCAAAGCGCCATGTATTCTCCTAACATTGGCAATAAATAAAAATAAGCGTTTAGATTCACGCACTGGCCACTGAATTTCCGTTACGACTTGCTCATCTTGCTCACCTAAACAGAAACTGTTCTTAAGCTCACAAGAAAATATCAAACCACTTGCAGGAGCTAAGGAAGTGCTTCCCAACACAATCAAGTTACTAGCGTGTAACATTTTGTAACTGGGCAAGGTATTATGGGAACAAGAATTCCACATCCTCAGTTTAATTTCAGTACCATTACAGCAAGCAGATAGGAAGACAGATGGCCACAGCCTATGTTCCTTGTGGCTGCGTTTAAACTCTCTCCGCTAGATCCTCCCCTTATTACACCAATAAATCACCTCCACTTTCAGCGTTCCTTCACAGTTTTCGTCATAATCGAAGCGACTTCACGAAGCGAAACTCCTTCCTGATGTCAGTCTGTGTGTAAGAGTACAAGATTTAAGGGCCTAACCGTTGTGCATGTGCGGACGTTTCTGAGGAATGTCTCGCATTATTTATGCTTATTATAACCAAGATCAATGTGTTACATCCAATTAAAAAATACAAAAATTAATATATAAAACATTAGGGTGGAAGGGCGAACAAATATCACAAAAGGAAGCATTCGAGAGAAGGGTATATTCATTTGGATGTGCTGCAAATATGTAAACATAGTCATATACATACATATATATATTACAACAATTGGCATATTACATGTGTCAAACAAGGGATTTAGTGAAAATTTAAACTGTGACCCCTCCTCTCCAAACCAAGAGCTCCAATGAACGCAGTCCTTGAGAAGTTATAATCGGGAAATCGCCCGCTTATGTGGAACCATTTTAATATTATCTTCCATTGTTCTGAATGTTATCTTCACCTATGATTTTTAAAAAATCTGTCTACTAATTTGAAAATTCGGCGATGTATGCGCTACACTTGCAGCCTATTTCATATTCCTTGATTGAATACATTAATATCACTTGCTGGAAAGTAAAAATTATCTACCTCCGGTTTCTGCCTTTCTTCAGATCCAAACATTCTCCTTAGCATTCTGAGCCCAAATATTCTCATTAAATTTTATGTAGCCGCTATACAATTTCATATTTATGAAAAAAAAATTTATCAGTTTTCAGGTTACTGTCCTAGAATTAGTAGGTTACAAATTCCAATCACCTAATTGCCTTTCTTGATTTTCTAAATGCCTCCAGGCAAGTGATATAATATTAGAACGGGACACAATAACTTCCCTCCGTAAAACTGCATTCCAGTTCATCAATTGCCGTCATACTTTCACTCGACGCTACGATCTTACACAACCTACACATCAGACAAACCGCAGTTAAGTAGCAGACGAATGAGTGCACAGCGATCCATCGGTTATTAATAACAAACAGAAAACAAGACAGGCAATGTGCCTATAAACGTAACTTAGGGGCGCATTCGTGCAATCATTGTTGCAGTGGAAAAGTAAAACGTATTACACATCCTGAGTGTGTGTTTGTAGCCTTAAGTATCCAGCATGCAATGCGCATGTGCCAAATTGTCATAAGTGGCCTGCCCGGCTCTGCTATATTTTTCCACATTACCTCCTAGAAGGCACGATTTTCGGGAAAAAAATTTTGTTGAACACAAATCGTGTTTTTTTTACCTTCTATACAACATTTTTTTCCTGAAACATTTCTCATTATCAGAAGATATGTTATTGATCTTCATGTAAAACACCCGTTATTCTTGTCCGAGTTTAATGAAACTTGAACTTTCTGGACAGATTTTCGAAAAATCCTTAAATATCAAATTTCATGAAAATCTGTCCAGTTGGAGTCGACAACTGGACCGGCGGACACACGTGACGACGCTAACAGTCGTTTTTCCTACTTCTGCGAAATCGCCTAACAACAGTCATACACGGACATTATACACGCACCCATTACTAACATTCTAAATAAAACTTCAAAAAGAAAAAGACAACGCGAATATTACTGTACGAACGGTCCGGTTCTTACAGTTAACTGCCGTGTCGCTAAACATCGAGCATGCATTTAGTTGCAGAACTACATAACTACCGACTAGGACTATGTCCTTCGCCAAAGAAAATAAATCATACCTGAAATGCAATACAAAAAAATTATTAACACACCATGCCATTTTATCAATACAATATGCAGATTTCAACACACAGCAATATGTCAGACTACTATCAAATGAGAGAAAGAGACAGACCGGAACTGTAAAATGAATAATTGCCTCCATACGCGGGCTAGAGATAACGACCGCAAGTACACAACTGATTGTAATGATTCCACTTCCGAACAGGCATTGTCATTAGTATTAATATTCATCGCAATCATACGCATGACTCTCCATGTGAAGTACTGTTAATGTTCTCTAGTTTTCACACTGAAATTAACTGTACATTCACAGTAGCCATGAGACTTCAAACATTTCCACTAATTACTGAGAGTATCTGGTGTCTATACAACATGGGCTAATTCTGATGGTATTTTAAACAGCTAACATTCATTCGCTTTGGTAAATATATTGTGGCAAACTTAACAGTCCCACCTCATTGATGTAATGAAGTTGTCTCTATTTAATTAATTATAAAACCGCCAGAGAAAAATAAACAAGTGATGATAAATTGCTAGCCAAAATAAAATATATGTATGGAATGGAACGCCAAAAATTGCACAGAAGTTCAGCACTCATAAACATACAGTGAACCGAAGGCTGTAAATGCGTTTCTGAAAATGTACAGAATAAGAAAATGTTAAGTCTTTCACTGCGATTCAGTCACAATGTGCAGCCTAAGTTAGGCAGATAGCAATGTGTAAATACACATTGCACTGCTGAACTTTTCTATAAACATTGTTATCCTTAAGATAGATGTAACAGCTCCGAGAAACCGACGGTAATATTTTTATCTATAGGACACCGTCGACCAGACGGAAGATTCCCAGATTACAGAGCGTCAGAAGTTCCAAAATACATGGAATTTCAAGGCAGGTTAGCCTCATGCAGTATGCTGTTTCTAAAATTATACATTGCTCAAAGAAACAAAATACGCATAATGTAGGGTCGTGTTCTTGTATATGTTTAAGTAAGGACACAACAGATTTTGATAAAATGTTGCATCCAGATCTACATTAAAACTTATAGCATAAAAAATGTCTGGTTCATATAAGGCTAATTTATAGGTATACTATCTAGTAGGCTGGCTTTGTACATCGTGTAACAGCTCTGCAGATTACATAAAGCCTAGATCTCATTAAAACGCGTAAGTTTCATTGCATACATTTGTCTGTCTGGTGTACATTCAACGAAATAAGGGGAAGAGTAATCTATGACTAAATGCACAGTAGTTACCGCTTCAATCATATAGACCTATCTGCAATAGCGGGGCGTCCAAGCCAGTAAGGAACACGATTTTGAAACATACACGTACTCAGGATTGTACGACAAACGACGTATAATGCAGCTTTTGGAAGGCATAAATACGAGTAATACAATTATTCATGGCCGTCAGAACATTTCATATCCAAAATCAATTAATTATTTCAATTAAATTCTAAATCTAAGTTTTGCACTAAAATTATTCATTCTAGTTTTGTTTTCGAACATGTTGTTTCGTTGCAATAAGTAAAATTAAAGCACACAAATCCTTAAACTGATAATCCGAGCCCTGAAATTGGATGGGAGGAAGCTATTAAAATATTAAGTAAGGTTAAACTACGTAGATTGGGCCGGGTAGCGCAGTCGGTATAGTGACTGACTACGGGCTGGACGGTCTGGGATCGATTCCCGGTGGGGACGAGATTTTCCGCCCGTCCAGACCAGCCCTGGGGCCCACCCAGCCTCTCGCAAAATGGGTACTGGGTATTTCCCGGGAGTAGAGGCGGCCGGAGCGTGGGGCTGACCCCCCACCCCATCCAGTGCCGAGGTCCTAGAAAGAGCAGAGCTAAAACTCTACTCACCTAAGGGCCTTCGTGGCCTGTAAAAAAGATGAAACCTGCCTAAACCATGTAGAGTGTATTCAACTGGCTCATACTACTGACAAACGTTCGGCCAGTGTATACTCCATAATAATAATGATAATGAGATATCTTGGCTCTTAACGCTCGAGAAATCTCTTTCCCATCTAAGCAACTACTAGCTTATTAATAATAGGCGTGTTCCAAGGAGTTAGTTACTTGCCTTAAAATTTTCTGTCTTCGTCCGGCACAGTACTTCTTCAAGGATTGATAATTACTAAACTGATCAATAAATTGTTCACTCAAAATAACTTAAAAATCATGACAGTGATCATAAAGCCCCGCCACAGGACCCTTTCCTAATGGACTTTCCTCCTGCATTCTGTGCAATATTACCACGACAGATACTAATACACTTGTGCCATCTACGCTTCCCCCCCCCCGCCCCTCCGCCAGGCCCTGTCTTTACTTGGATATACATGGCTAAACGTCTGCAGGCACGTGCCATGTGCCGATAAAGAATAACATGCAAATTTCACCCTCGTACTTGAAGTCCAACACCTTTCGAACTTCTTTCGCACATTTTTGTCGCGCTGTAGCATTCAACTACACAACTTGTCACAGTAATACATTTACATAAATGGTAAAATAAATCTTCCCTGGAATAATCTACATACTCATTGCGCAAAATCCTTTGATCTACATCAGCCTTAATGATTTTCCGTTCGAGTGCTAACCATTTCTGTCCGTGATAAAAAGCGAGAAAAACGTGGGCGAATATTTGACCCAAAAAAAAAACTAGTTTTAACAAGTAACGTCTACCAGGGATTTTACATAAAAGTAAAAAATACCTTTAGTTGTGTTTCGTTGAAATTTAAATTTATAGTGCTGGTATTATGGTTGGTTTAATGCTCATTCTAGTTTGATTTCCTTCTCATTATTTCTTTTGAAATTCAATTTACCTTCCAATTAGAGGCTAAGTAACTATAGGGAAGAACCAGTTTTAATTATTTATGGCAAAAAGACAGAATACGACTTTGCGCCGCTTGCGTCTCTTCAACAAAACAAAGATGCACAGAAACTGGAATAGATTGAAAAGGAAATTTGAATTTTGAGACTGACAACTATGTCTTAAACTAGTGGGAGTTTTAAAATTTCCCTCCTTCTCCTAAAATATAACAGTAAACAAAGTGTATAACAAACTGTAACAGAGTTGTTTTCCCAAAATATTCAACATATGAAAGGACTTGCAGAACTGTAAATGAATCTTCGAATTGGTTATGTTGTGTAATTTTCGGTAGTGCAGATTTTAATAACTTAGACTTTTCAGGTATAAGCATAAAAATAGGATGCGTACCGTGGATGAATCTGAAACGATGAAAGCAAACAGAGTAGTTCTTAGGCCTGCATAATTCGTAGAAATATTTATGATTTCGTATATCGTCACGTCAATTTCTAGTCTGTCACTGTATTAGCCGTCATGTGTGCTATACATGCACAGAGCTCGACAACCTGTACCGGCAACACATTTGCACCAAATTTTCCAGAAAATGGTAATTTCATTCAAAAGTTATTAAGAGAAGAGACAGAAGGAAGGGCTGCTACCACAGGGTGTTTTAAATTACCCCAAGTTGGTTTATTCTACTTCATCCCTTCACAGTCTCTTCTTTGCGCCATTCTTAATAGCAGCTTCGTAGTTTATTGCTTTTAGGTTAAGAGATTAAAATTATGTAAACAATTTTCATATGTTACACAAATGTATGCTAAATGTTCGCCCCACCATATAATTAATGGCTGTAAACAACGTGGCAAATCAAAATACTATTCCGGAAGAAATTAAGAGCAGATTGAGATCAGGAAATGCGTGCTATCATTCGGTGTAGAATCTTTTGTCTTCTAGGTTCTATCCAAAAATTTAAAGATTAAGATACATAGAACTATAATTTTGCCTGTTGTTTTGTATGGGTGTAAAACTTGGTCACTGACATTGAGGGAAGAAAGGAAGCTGAGGGTGTTTGAGAACATGGTGTTGAGGAGAATATTTGGACCTAGGAAGGACGAGGTAACGGGGAATGGAGGAGATTGCATAACGAGGAGCTAAATGATCTGTACTCCTCACACAATATTGTGCGGGTGATAAACCGAGAAGAACGAGATGGGCTGGGCATGTGGCGCATATGGGTGAGGAGAGGGGGGTGTATAGGGTCTTGGTGGGGAAACCGGAGGGAAAGAGACCACTTGGGAGACCTAGGCGTAGATGGGTGG
>Ga0136643_10013591_pt1 | contig 12196 bp, 7 predicted proteins | sample TergutLab28metaG_FD_96883 | JGI IMG/M metagenome (GOLD analysis project Ga0136643, IMG submission 96883) | Labiotermes labralis P1 segment gut microbial communities from Petit-Saut dam, French Guiana - Lab288 P1 (version 3) (version 3) | ecosystem: Host-associated > Arthropoda: Insects >...
GTCTGTAGCTGGCTAAAAATAGCGACCCGCCAGCTGATAGACGCGGTTCACACGAGGGCGTGTACGGGAATTAAAAAAGGGTCATAACTCCGTAACCGTCCAATATCGGACACATGTTTATATGAACTTTTTTGATCACAAAGACCTAGGAAATCACCTCCTGCAGTTATGCCCTAAAGTCGTGAAACACCCTGTATATTTATTCAACAAAACATGGTATATACTCTTCGTTCTTTCTCTTCAAAATGCAGTTTGTTTCATAATTCTAACGTATTTGTTTCCTGTATTATTCACATTTTATATACAGGATGTGCTAAAATTTAAAAAATAATTCCGGCGCCAAAAGGTTAATTTCAATGTAGGAGTTCTTTACAATAAAAAAAAACCTCCCAGAAAGCGACAGTTCCACGATAACCGCCCCAATGGCAGCCACACTGCACCAGGGACATCATAGATTTTCTATTTGTCCTTCCCATATTTACTGCCAAATTTGGCGGAGATTCTTTCGAAAGGGTGTGCACGTGGTGCTGATGTTAGAACAGCAGCTGTTGAGGCCGCACATAGGGGCGTCAGTACAGTTCCAGTCACACTAATGCCGTGACAGCAAAGAACGCCTTGGTAAACGTCGCGGAGTGCACCATTAGCATTCCGGTCAGCAGCTGTCGACTGCAGCCTGCGCGCACACAACAAATCGTGGAGTGTACTGATTCAGCGTTATTAGTCGCGTCAAATGTAACACAATGCTATAGGCTACCCGCACCTCGAGCTTTCTCCCAATGCCGGTTGCGCAAGACGCGACCTTTCTGCCTCATCATAGCGAGAAAGTTCCGCCAGTTACGTAAGGTCGGCAGGCCGCACACCGCACAGAGAACGTCGCTACTCTGCGGTACCGGTGCCTACTGCACTAGCTGCGGGCTGGGCCATCGGGGCTCACTCCCCAGTCGTTGGATCCCCACAGGACAAGCGTGCTGCAGGGTTGGTGGGGAAGCGGAAGGAACCGTGATATCGGTTGGCAAGATGGCTGCCTACTGAGTCACTCCGGTGCGCTGACAGACATTACAGAGCTTCCGGCCCTCCAGCTGCTGCTGTCCGCCACCCTATCTGCGTGCCAGACAGTGAATTGCTTTCAAAATCATTTGCCTCTTCCGACCGCTGCATAAGATGTTCTATTACTATTGCAGTTCGAACCAACAAACGCTCACACAGTATTATTAGAGCCACAATACGGGTATGCGCCGCATACCGACGTTTCGCTTAACGACGGACGGCATATACGATGGTTGTCCCATAATATTATAACACTTTCCACTGTGTTACAGTTGCCTACAGTATTCAGTACAGTAACATGCTGTACAGGTTTGTAGCCTAGGAACAATATGTTATAACATATACGAGTAGACTAGGTGTGTAGTAGGCTATACTCTCTAGGTATGTGTAAGTACACGTTCGCACAACGACGAAATCGCCTAACGACGCACTTCTCAGAACGTATCCCCATCGTCAAGCGACGCACATCTGTAACACAGCACACCAGCTGCAACCTGTTTCAAGCCTGACTGGGTCATCATCAGGGAGCACACAGTCGTACAGAACAGATGGTTAATGGTTTTCTGCTTGTAGCTGTTGAAAACGGGGCACTGTGAAATATTTATGTGGCAGATCGAGCTGTGCCCTGAAAGCCTCAAAATATGAAACATGGAATTGCAGCATTTACTTAAAAGTCTTAAATTATTTTTCATTTTAACGCGGTTTATATCCCCGTATATACATGTAATAGCCACAGTGAGCAAGGTTTTATAATTTTTAAATAATTTTTGTAATATCATGTTTCAAATTTTGTAGTTTTCAGTGCACAACTCGGTCTACCACATAAATATCCCACAGTGCTCCATTTCCGGCAGCTACAAGCAGAAAACTTTAAGCAACTGTGTACAACTGAGTGCTCCCTGACGATGGGCCAGTCAGGCTCGAAACAGGTAGCAGCTGGTGTGCTGTAATATTGTGGCTTTAATAATACTGCGTGAGTGTTCGTTGGTTCGAACTGCAATAACTGAATTGTTATGTTTGAAATTGCAACAGTGAAATATGTTATGTTTGCAGTGGCAGACGCCAGCGGCCGCTATACACCGAGCTTCTTCTGGGGAAACAACTACTGGACTGGCTCTGAGTCTCTGTGCCACCAACTGGACACAAACGCACACCCCTTCCCACTGGGCTTTTACACTGTGCGCCTGCAGATAGCTCTCCCGCAGAACATCGCTCCTAGCGTAAGTACGGCGTCATGACAAGGGTGAGATGCATGTATGTTGGAAACTACCAATAGTGGTTCAGCTCAGACAGAGACAACGAGCAAACTATGTGCAGACGGATATGCCTTCTGTTGTCACGACATTGCTGTCTCTGGTATGTGAAGGCGTGTACTCTCGCAGAGAGCTAAGAACACAATGGAGGAAAAGTCTGCCTCCATCTTCAGGGAGCAGTGAATTCGAATGTACTGAGGAAACGTTTGTTTGATGTCTGGTGGAGCCATCAATTAACATATTTTTATGTCTGTACTCACATATTGTTCGTTGTTGCTTATTAATTTCATGATATTTAAAGCAGAGGCAGAATCACAGCTGCCACAGCCATATTTCACAAGCATAACAGCACACTATGTGGCACATGTGGGGCAGACGACAAAGACAGGCAGAGTTTTGGTGTGAAACCCTGAAGGAAAGAGTTCACATGGAAGACCTAGGATAGAGGGGAGAATAATTTTAAATGGATCTTAAGTAATAGGATGGGAGGATATGGACTGTATTCATTTGACTCAGGATAGAGACAGGTGGTAGGGTGCTGTACACAGTGACGAAATGTAGGGTGCCATAAAATGCAGAGAATTTTTGGACTAGCCGAGGAAGTGTTGGCTGATCTAAAAAGGTCTGCTACTTGGAAAATATCTGTCAAACTGTCTCTTAAATTTTCAAATACAAGGCATGAATATTCTGTGAAAATGTGACATCACAGCATCCCTCTAGGGCTGTGAATTACGAAAACAGATCAGCTGAAGGGTCATCTGTGGAAATCACAGCTAGGAAGACCACGGATTAACAAATTTTCTCTGTGAACACTCAGGCCACTGAGAATTGTGCAGAGCCTGGATAGCTCTCACACTTCAGACACACATGACTTGATATGAACATCCCCCCCCCGCAAATTTGTCCCTTTAACAGCGCCTCATAACCTGAAAGACAAGAAGACCACAACATAAAATGTGAAGCGGTCATCTCTGTGGGATAAAGCCCATTGGTCAATATATGTACCGCCACGTTTAACATTCAGAAATTCTACATTCTGCACACACAGTGTATTATGTGTTTTGTGTGGATCTGAGAACAAACAGCGATTATTTCCCTATACAGCATTAACTGACTGGTTTTTATAACCGAGACGGAGTGTGTTTACTGCGCGGTACGGACTGGATCTATATATACCGCCAGTTTAACATTCAGCAATTCTATGTTCTGCCCACACAGTGTATTTATGTGTTTTGTGTGGCTCTCAGAACAAACAGCGATTATTTCTCTCTACAGCTTTAACTGGTTGGTTTTTACAACCGAGCGAGAATGTGTTTACTGCGCGATACAGACTGAAACCTTAAACACAATTCAGGGCAATTACAGTCCCTGCAAACAAAGCAAGTGTATTCTAGAAACACACATACTGTACCATGTTGCAGGAACGCCAGATACTGCTGGGTCTGTGTCTGCCTTTCTCCTGCAACAAAGAAGATGTCCGCCAGCTAATGCAGCTGTCCGTGCAAGTCGAGGAGCCACTGCCACGATCCATACAGATTTTGAAAGTGCGGTCCCCACATGACAGCTACATAATGTGGCACGATAGAACGTTCTGGATACTGTTGTGAGTATCCAGCTGCTGGTGTTAAGACGAAGATGTAGGTACCTGACGGGCAAAAATATTTGCAATATAGAATGTTGAATGTAGCTATGTGATACTGGTAGGATTTCAGGCTGTGTTGCTAAAGACTTAAGTCTTATGGGATATGATGCTGTGTTGTGGAGGTGTGGGGTTCCTGCTGTGCCTTCATCCTGAACTGCTTGACCCTGAAGATGAAGGAATTACAATCCTCTGAAATTTCCACAATGATTCCCAAGTTAAGTGCAACATCTTACACCATCAGGTTGTCGGTCCACATCAGTAACATCAATACTCGCAAATTAATTTAATGTGCAAACTTTCGTTCTATTATAAGGTATGGAACAATTTTTGGGCATAACTCTTCCAACAGTAGGCAGATTTTCACTTTACAAGAGAAAATCATCAGAATTATGGCCAGTGCACAACCCGGAAACTCATGTAGAAGTCTATTTAAGCAAATAGAGATTCCATTTGTTCTGTGCCAGTGTATACTTTCATTAATGAACTGCATTATCAATAATCAGGAAATTTTTCAAACAAATTCATCTATACACAATATTTACACAAGGAACAGCATCACTGTAGCAGTCCAAATGCCAAACTATCTTGTTTTCGAAAAATACCTTCAATCCTGGCACACAACTGTTCTACACTTTACCCACCCAGTGTGACAGTCCTCAAGAATGACAAGGCAAAATTTAAAGCAGCATGCACACAGTACCTACAACACCTACCTACACATTGCTACTGGTCTGGAGATGGAATTTTGTGTGTAAATGTGAATTATAATCTTACTGTAATATATTTGTAGAACGAGTATTTAACACTGTAAATTTGTACATGTGTATTTATGATTTGTTCCACATCTTTATGACACACTTATGGATCCATGGAAAGTATGTATGTATGTACTTATGTATGTATGTACATATGTATGTACGTACGTACATATGTAGGTATGTATGTACGTATGTATGTATGTATGTATGTATGTATGTACGTACGTATGTATGTATGTACTTATGTACGTATGTACATATGTATGTCCGTATGAACGTATGTAGGTATGTATATACGTATGTATGTATGTATGTACGTATGTATGTATGTATGTATGAACTTGCCTAACTAACTAACTACATGGCATCACACCCCATAAGACTTAAACTTCATTTAACACTCTTCCCTGATTTCTGAAATATGCTAAAGACATGGCAAGAGAAATTTAAAACACGTGCTGTTTGTGTTACGAACATATCCATGATTTCATAATTCTGTAATATCAGTAAGTACAGCTGCAATTAAATGCTATTTATGGTATGTTAAGGGAGCCAGGCTGGATGATTTGGGTTTTGAATCCTGGCAAGGGACTTTTCTTTTCTTCAAAATGTCCAACTGGCTCTGGGGCCCACCCACCTCCCACTCAATGAGTACAGGGTGGGGTCTTTCCCTGGTGGTTAAAGTAGCCAGGGTGTGAGGCTGACCACCCACTTCCATCTAGTACCAAGTGTGACAATGCAAGGAATTATATTTATATTCCCCACTCCCCCTTCCCCCCAGTGCCAAATGGCTTGAATTGACACAAATTTACTTTACATTTTTGGTATGTTCAGACACAAATCTTGCCCTTATGTCATCATTAGGTTATTCTACAGCTCACCTGAATGACAACTTACTTGAGTTTCCCAAGTAGTGCCACAGTCCCTCCTCAATGCAACAGTAGCCACTGAACAAATGCCCTCTTTCTGTGTTGCTAAGTAATAAAGAATCTGAAAATGTTGCATTGCAGTGCAGTGTCAGTCATTGTACTTGGACTCATGGCCGTGGGGACAGGTTACGACTTGTACCTGGTGCATCAGAGCCGCCAATTCTTCAGCAAGAACTACACGTATGAAATCACAAGAGTTTCACCTCCTCATCTTGGTGAGGGACCCATTAAGGTGGATGTTGGCAACTTCATACAGAATGGCACGTCTGGTGCTACTGGAGGCGTGATAAACCACGGTATGTTGCCAGTACACACTGCAACACTGGATCGGTAGTTACATTGTGAACAGTCTACAAACATCACAACCCTTAGTGGACCCAAACCTTCAGCAGCTGAATTTGCTGTAATTATTTAAACATTAGTCTTAACCAACTGGTCTTTCTAATATAGACTCTGTTTCCAGCGAGACAGGCACTGAAGTTATGCATAGTGTGTCAATGGAACTTAATAGTCACAGGTTTAATCCTCATCCCTGGCAATTCTGCACCATCTCAAATATTCACTGCAGTCACATGGCTGCTTGCCATCAATAGTTTAAGTACATATACGTTGCATTTGAGGCACCTAGCTTAGACTCAGGCTGCTGTATGGGCTCTATCCACTACACTTAAGTGTCTATCATGGCAGCAAACAGCTGTTTTGTCTCGTGACTGCACACACTGAAACACCGTTTTTGTTGATTCACTTTGTGAAATTTTCTCTGAGATGAAGTCTGTCATACTGTGTGGGCAGCAAGAAGAGAGTGCTGACAAAGATACTGGTCTAAGGGGGGAGGAAGTGACAGGAGACTGGACATAACTGCATAATGAGAAGCTTAATGATCATTACTGCTCACCAGATATTGTTCTGGTGATCAAATGAAAGGGGTCACGATGGGCAGGGCATGTGGCAATTGTGCACATGTTGGGGCAAAGAGAAACGCATTTAGGGATTTGGTGGAAAAAAACCTGAGGGAAAGATAACACATGGAAGGACCAGGCATAAATAGAGAATATTATAAAATGAATCTTAAAGAAATATGGCAGCAGGGTGTGGACTGTATTCATGTGGCTAACAGTAGGGACAAGTGATGAGCTCTAATGAACACAGTAATGAGTCTTTGGGTTCCAAAAAAATTGGGATATTTCTTGACCAGCTGAGGTACTGTTAGCTTCTCGAGAAGGACTCTGTTCCATGAAGTCAGTCAGTCATTTAGTTTAGTTAGTTAGTTAGTTACTTAGCCATGATAAATGGGTCCCTGTCACAACAGCATAGCACATCCTCAAGTTGTGGATGGAGGAACAGCCTCCAAGATAGACAGGAGCAGTGAATATATTGATATTGATATTTTATTTAATGTTCCATAAATCCACTACAAAAATTATAGGTAGGGTATAGAACATGTCAAGAATAATATATTATGTAAAATTATATAATTATATAAATGTTTGGAATCAAACAAACTGATTCCATGTCATGTGCATGAATAATGTTCAATACAAACATGACAAAACCACTGTGTAACGAGACAAATACAGGAAGATATGACTGTAGTTACAAATAGAGGAACAAGTCAGACACAGACAACAAGCAAATTGTAGCAACATGAATAGACAGCAATTATACACATGTGAATAACATTAACATGACAAATGTTAAAAAAGTTTTTTTAATGAGACTTAGTGACAATAAGCACTCGCAGACAGATGACAAGGGGTGGTATTCCAGCTAGGGGGTTGAGCGAGGTGCTAACAACTCCTTGCTGGACAATTTGCCTTGTTATGAAACAGATACACGTGTCTCCAGCTTGGACTGATCTTTTGGTACAAACTAAGCAATGGAAAAGAGACATGAGATTTGGTGCATGGAATGTTAGGAGTCTGTATAGGCCAGTGTCACTCACAACCGTAACCAGAGAATTAGTGAGCTCTAAATTCGATTTAGTGGGTGTACAGGAGGTTAGGTGGGACAGAGGGGGCACAGTAGGAGCAGGGGATTTTATTTATTTTTTATGGAAAAGGAAATCATCAATATGTTTTATTTTATTTCATTTATTTATTTATTTAAACACCACAGAATTGTAACAGCAGTTAAGAGAACAGAGTGTGTTAGCAATAGGATATTGTCTATAGTTCTGAGAGATCGCTGGTGTAGTATCATTGTTCTGAATGTGCATGAACCAAGTGAGGAGAAAAGTGATTATTCAAAAGGCAGTTTTTACAAGGAATTAGAGCAGGTTTTCGATCACTTTCCTACGTACCATATGAAAGCTCTGTTTGGAGACTTTAATGCAAAACTGGGGAGAGAGGATATTTTCAAAGCAACAAAGGGGAATGGCAGTCTACATCAGGATAGTAATGATAATGGTGTTAGAATAGTAAATTTTGTCACATAAAAAAATCAAATTGTTAAGAGCATGATGTTCCCACATCAAAGACTCACAATCAGATTGATTACGTATTGACAGATAGGAGATGACATTCAAGTATACTCAAGGCACAATCTTTCAGGGTAGCTGACTGTGATACTGATCACTGTCTGGTGGTTGCAAAATCTGGGGAAATAGTGGCGGTAAGTAAACAAGCAGCACAGAAATTTGATGTGGAAAGATTTAATCTCAGGAAATTAAATGAGCAGTAAGTTAGGAAAAAAATCAGATTAAGATCTCAAACAGGATTGCAGCTTTGGAGAACTTAAATTATAGCAAGGACATAAATAGAACATGGGAAAGCATTAAAGAGAATATCAAAACCTTGGCTAAAGAGAGTCTGGGTCTGTATGAATTGAAGCAGCATAAACCTTGGTTTGATGAAGAATGTTTAGGTATTTTAGATCACAGGAAGCAGGCTAAAATGCAGTGGTTATAGGATACAAAGCACAGCAACGTAGATAATCTAAACAATGTTAGATGTGAAGGTAGCAGACATTTCAGGAACAAAGAAAAGGAATATCTGAAAGCTAAAATTGAGGAAATTGTAACTAACAGTAAGATAAAAAATATTAGGGACTTGTATAGGGGCGTTAATGACTTTAAGAAGGTTTACCAGCTTAGAACTAATGTAGTGAAGGATGACAAAGGTAATTTCATTGCAGACTCCCACAGTATTTTGGCTAAGTGGAGGAACCATTTCTCTCAGCTACTGAATGTACATAGGGTTAATGATGTTAGGCAGACAGAAATACACAGCAAAACCACTGGTGCCTGAGCCAAGAGCCTTTGAGTTTGAGTTGTCTATTGAAAAGCTAAAAAGTCACAAATAACCATTTATTGATCAAATCCCAGTAGAACTGATTAAAGCAGGGGAGTAAGACAATTTGTTGTGACATCCATTAACTTATTAATTCTATTTGGAATAAGGAGGAATTACCTGAGGAGTGGAAGGAGTTGATCATTGTGATAAAACAGATCGTATTACTTGTAGAGGCATATCACTTCTGCCAACTACTTACAAAATTTCATCCAACATCCTGCTGTCAAGGGTAACTCCACATGCAGACGAAATGATTGGGGATCATCAATTCCAATTTTGACGCAACAGGTCAACTACTGATCATATATTCTGCATTTGTCAAATACTTGAGAAAAAATGGGAATACAATGAGGCAGTGCATCAACTATTAAAGACTTCAAGAAAGCCTATGATTCAATTAGGAGGGAGGTCTTGTCTAAAATTCTCATTCAGTTTGGTACCCCCATGAAATTGGACAGGCTAATAGTAATGCATCTGAATGAAACCTATAGCAGGGTCCAGTAGGCAAGAATTTGTCCAACATGTTTCCTATGAAGAGTAGTTTGAAACAAGGAAATACTTTATCACCATTGTTTTTCAACTGTGCTTTAGAGTACACCATTAGGAGGGTTCAGGTACACCAGGATGGCTTGAAACTAAATGGTACACATCAGCTTCTGGCTTATGCTGATGATGTTAATGTATTGGGAGGAAGCATACATACTGTAAAGGAAAGTGCAGAAGCTTTAGTAATTGCTAGTAAGGAGACTGGACTAGAAGAAAATGCTGATAAAACTAAGTACGTGGTCATGTCTCGAGATCAGAATGCAGGACGAAGTCACTGTATGAAAACTGATAATAGTTCCTTTGAAAGGGTGGAAGAGTTCAAATATTTGGGAACAACCTTAACAAATCAAAATTCTATTCAGGAAGAAATTAAGGGCAGATAGAAGTCAGGGAATGCTTGCTATCATTCGATGCAGAATTTTTGTCTGCCAGTTTGTTATCCAAAAATATAAAGATTAAGATATATAGAACTATTATTTTGCTCTTGTTTTGTAAGGGTGTGAAACTTGGTCATTCATATTGCAGGAGGAATGTAGGCTGAAGATGTTTGAGAATAGGGTGTTGAGGAGAATATTTGGGACTAAGAGGGAAAAAATAACAGGAGAGTGGAGAAAACGACACTATGAGGAGCTTAATGATCTGTACTCCTCACCCAATATTATTCAGGTGATCAAATCGAGAATGAGAAGGCCGGGGTATGTAGCGCGTATGGGGGAGAGGAGACGTGTATACAGGGTTTTGGTGGGGAAACCTGAGGGAAAGAGACCACTTGGGAGACCCAGGCATAAGTTGGAGGTTAATATTAAGATGGATATTCAGGAAGTGGGATGGGGGGGTGTGGACAGGATTGATCTGACTCAGGACAGGGACAGGTAGTGGGCACTTGTGAATGCGGTAGTGAACCTTTGGGTTCCATCAAATGGAGGGAATTTCTTGACTAAATGAGAACCGGTCAGCTTCTGAAGAAAGACTGTGCTTCATGGAGTCAGTCAGTCAGAGAGTTAGTTAGTTAGTTAATGCTTGGAAGGGCCACAGCTCCTTCACTCCATTGTCATTATGTTTCAGGGTTGCAGGGCAGCCTGGGGACGCTGAACGGGAGCATAAATACTGCATCAAACGACTCTGACACATCTGAAGATGAAGGTGTGTATGTGTGTTAGTTGGAGGCATGTAGGGAGGAATACCAACTTGCAAGGCCAAGGTGTAAAATTAAAAGGTCAAGTTGTTTCTGTGCTAAATTAAGCCACTAAATCACGAAGATGTATGAAACAATGGAGGTCTAGCTCCACACATTCTTTACTGTGGCATTAGACGGAGACAATTAGTTAGCTATGCCCTGTGGTCACTTTACACCCGTTTCACCTTGACTAGAGGGGAAGGCAGACCATATAGTGTGCCCGAACGCTTTAGAATTAAGAAAACTCTCTTGTCCCTCTTAGGAACCAAACCACTATTACAATTCCATTGTCATTTGGTGGCTCGTTAGTCACAATACAAACTAAAATAACGTGATCCTACAATAAAAAGAGGGTAAAATTTGTGCACATGACTATTAAAAAAAACACTGTGTATGCACTGAACAGTGAAACCCACGTGACCAGACATACTGACATTTATAACAGCATGTATTACTGTGGCCTCCTGTATGTGTTGAAGTGTGAAGTATACTTAAGCTGTGCATAATGAGAAACTTTAATTCAAGTTGGCATTATTGCACATTGCTGTACGCATACTAAGAGTTAATAGTCAAAAAAAGATGCTATAGCAGTTTAAAAAATTCTGAAAAAGAAACCATTTTACAATAGCACAAAAACACACAAGAAAAATGACATAATCCAAATTCATGGAACTCTGTTATTAGTATTGCACTACAGAACAATTGCGCTCCATTATTACTACGGCACTACAGATCCAGCAGAAACCGTTATTAATATTGCACTACAGATCCAGTCTACTCCAACATTAGTACTGCACACAGAGATAGGGCGTTCCATTAGTAGTATTGCACTACAGATACAGTGCGCTACGTTACTAGTATTGCACTACACATCCATTTCGATCCATTAATCGTATTGCACTACAGATCCAGTACGCCCCATTATTAGTACTGAACTATAGATCCAGTGCGATCCGTTACTAGTATTGCACTACAGAAACGGTGCGCTCCGTTACTAATATTGCACTACAGATATATTTCGTTCAATTACTAGTATTGTACAACGGAACTAGTGCGCTCCATTACTAGTATTGTACTACAGAAACAGTGCACTCTGTTACTAGAATAGAACTACAGAACCAGTGCGATCCGTTACTAGTATAGAACTACAGAACCAGTGCGCTCCGTTACTAGTATTGCACTACAGAACCAGTGCGCTCCGTTACTAATACTACACTACAGAACCAGTGCGGTCCGTTACTAGTATTGCACTACAGAACGAGTGCGCTCCGTTACTAATACTGCACTACAGAACCAGTGCGCCCCGTTACTAGTGTTGCACTACAGAACCAGTGCGCCCCGTTACTAGTGTTGCACTACAGAACCAGTGCGCCCCGTTACTACTGTTGCACTACAGAACCAGTGCGCCCCGTTACTAGTGTTGCACTATAGAACCAGTGCGCCCAGTTACTAGTGTTGCACTACAGAACCAGTGCGCTCCGTTACTAATACTGCACTACAGAACCAGTGCGCCCCGTTACTAGTGTTGCACTACAGAACCAGTGCGCCCCGTTA
>Ga0136643_10013596_pt1 | contig 12193 bp, 7 predicted proteins | sample TergutLab28metaG_FD_96883 | JGI IMG/M metagenome (GOLD analysis project Ga0136643, IMG submission 96883) | Labiotermes labralis P1 segment gut microbial communities from Petit-Saut dam, French Guiana - Lab288 P1 (version 3) (version 3) | ecosystem: Host-associated > Arthropoda: Insects >...
ATAGATTCAACACTGAAACTAACGATATAAGCACCATAAATAGTAACAACAGAATAGCTGCAACACTGTATTCCCTAGGGACATAGTTTGTCTCAGGAATATAAGTATAAATACCCTGCATAACGGAGATGATGAAGATGATGATAATAATAATAGTAATAATAATAATAATAATAATAATAATCTGGCTCAGGACAGGGGCAGGTGGCGGGTGCTTGTGAGGGCGGTAATCAATCGTCGGGATTTGATGTTTGTGTGACTGTGCACCTCTGATACAATAGTATAAACAACCAACTAGATGCAACAATAACAATTTATTAATAATTTCAATCAGCTCAACATGTTTCGGGCGATAATTTCGCCCATCCTCAGGAGCACTACGCAAGGTCACCAGCAGGTAACTTCTCCGGTGCATTTTACTACAAGCTGTTAACACAGTCTGGTGCACCTGAGGATAGGCGAAATTATCGCCCGAAACATGTTGAGCTGATTGAAATTACTAATAAATTGTTATTGTTGCATCTAGTTGGTTGTTTATACGATTGAATCTTCGGGGTTACGTAAAATGTGGGGAAATTCTTGAGTAGCTGAGAACGTTTTAGCGTATCAGGAAGGAATATTTTCCGTGGAGTTAGTTAATTGGATAGTTTGTTAATAATAATGGTAAGAAATAATTTTTATGATGACAGAAGTAAATAAAACGGCTAAAGTTCCTTAAATATGAGTACAATGTTTGTAATATGGATTCTAACGGGTAAAAGTGACATCTACTGATAAATATTCAAACGGTAAGCACAATCATGATTAAAATTTTTGACGAGTCCTTCTTTAGGATTGGAGAACTGAGACTGGGTGTGTCTGACAGTCCAAAATGTGGGGTTTTAAACCAAAAAACCAATGTCCAAAATTTGTGTTGCGAGTATGTCCATAGGCCGTCATCGAAATCGTTTACAGTCGAGAAGTAATCGTTTCCAAATGGCTTGCCAACGTCTGGAGATCCCGTAATGAATATGTATACAGCAAGTAACGAAACCGCGTTCAAGGAGCGGCGCATATTGAGGCGTCTTAAATTCGTTTATTCATTCATTCCACTGGCATGTGCAGAATGCGACGATTCCTTGCCGTTCTCAGAAGCTTCTTCCATTCCTCTCTGTTATGTACCCTTTCCTTCCACCCTCTTCCACCAACTAGTCTTCCATCCTCCCTCACATCATCTTGCCATCTACTTCTTGGTCTACCTCTCAGCCTCTTTGTTTCGAAATTCATATCTAATCTAATACTTTTTTGGGGAATTATATTTTCTTCCATTCTCTGTACATGCCCGAACTAACATAATCTACTTAACCTTATTGTCTCTGTTTTAGTGCGTTTTTTAACCACTGCATAAATTTCTTTATCGAATAATATTCTCCAATTTTCCTTTTAGTGCCATATACTGGGCCTAAAATTCTTCTATACACTTTCATTTAAAATGCTTTTATTTGCTTTCTATTTCTTTCTGTTACTATCCAGGTTTCTGATACATATGTTAAAGTTTCGTCTATTATTGTGTTCTTTGGCGTCTTATATTGAACAAATTAATTTTTGTTGAAGTGTCTGGACACCCCTGTTCCTCTGTGCAACCAAGAAACAAAGACTTTGGTGTACAGATACTACACCTGTGCAGCCAAATACATGAGAAGTTCCCACAAGTGGGATCCATACACCCCACAGTTGAATGGGGCAGCTAAAACTGTAATACAACTGAGTTGTATTCATTTGGTTCCCAATTAAAACCTTCAGTATGAGTCAATCAGACTGGTCTTTCTGGTGATTTTCTTACCTCGTCCATGCAAATTCCTGGTTGCTGCGTTAAAATAACCATAGTATTTACATATGGACCTTCCTCCCACCCATTCGATATTGTAGGTACACACTTGCATAGCTTTAGTAGCTATCCGGTACACAGGGTGAAAATAAATTCCCGCGAAAACACTCCACATTGGATTCCTTGTAAAAAAAAAATAAAAAAAGTAAGCCGGAATGGAGTAGTCATATATCCTAACAGGCTTGGTTTCGTCAACACACACAACCGTCAAATGGCGCAAGGTACTGAATGATCAAACCATGGGCGCTTCATAGTGACACGTGTAATAGATGTACAGAGCGGTCATTTGTACATGTGTGCCCTCCGTTTGAAGCGATATGGATCCAGATAATCGTCAATACGTACTTCAAGCGCCCTTGATTGGGATAGTCCCGATTCTCGTGAGGTATTGCGTGACATTCCCCACGACTTTCCTTCCACAGTTGCAATTGTGTCATTTTTACAGTCCATGCACGACCTGCAGTTACAAGTGACGTAACTGTTACACTTTGTTTCTCAAGCAGATGCTGATGTAGTAGTCGAAACACATTAGCGTCTGGAGGACGTCGTCCAGGATGAAGTACCGCAAATTACCGCGCGCCAGTACCAATTTGACCGTTACAGGCACTGAAGGTTAGCAGTACGTCGCAGTGTCCCATGATCGTCCGGTGACAACCGAGACCTGCCATGCACCGTGCGTCTATAGAACGCCTGACAGTGCGCTTTATCATCTTGAATAACATCTGTGAGAAGTGTTACCCCATTTGACGATGAGGTAACGTCTTGATACACTTTCTTATAACATTTACGACTCATTTTTTTTCGCAAGGGGTCACACTAAAGGGGATTTTACAAGACTTTCATTCCTTTCTGTATAGGCCCAGAATAACCTATAAAGAATCTCTGCACTTAACTAAAGATTCATTATGCGACTTTTCCAAGGCTAAGTAACTTGTGTCACTCTGGCACTCGTAGGACACACTTTGTACCTTCCACTTTTTTTCTGTGTATCATCTCATTTCACTATCTGATTACAACCAATCACAGAGTTTTCTAGTCATAAAATTGTCTCCATTCTCTAGTTACCTAGTTACCTTCTCCGCGTTCAAATAACCTTCTCGGCATCCTATAAATGAAGAAGTCTCGTTGGATAAGTGAATTCGGCACTCTAGAACCAAGTCTATTGCACAACAAACCAGAAGTCCAATAATGCTAATACCAAAGCACGCTATCGGACACCATTTTCAGCCTGGTCTATCTCCTTCCTATCCTTACAAAGAACTGTATTTCGTTCTTCATAATACTCATTACGTGCATTGATAAATAATTCATCTTTTCACGACCAGCTAAATTCACAATACGTTTTTACAATTATACAAATGAAAATAAAGAACCCCAAGATGCTTCACTCTCCTCATGATCATCATCAGGGAGTATATACACCAAATATTTGTGTATAATCTCACATGGAAATATTCACATCTTGCATTCACTTGTTACACGGTATACAAACTATCAGGATACAACTATATATAATTTTAGATATTGACTTATATACATATACTTCATGTATACCCTCCCTGAAGATCAACCGGTAGGGACTCAAAACATGTTGGAGTTTGAGACCTGCGCTCTTCTGCGATATGACGCATCGTATATTGGTAATCCCTTGCCGATGTTTCGGGACTGCCTATCGGTCTCATCTTCAAGGGTCTATGATTCTAGGATTCCTGGCCCTTGAAGTGTGCACTAAGCCAATTGTTCCGGCTTCAGCCATTGTAGAGCCCGTTCTAACATACATGATATTTATTGTAAAATGACAGTTGCACAGGTGGTAAAGAAATCCCACCTTTATAAAAACCCTACATTTCATTACATATTTTTTAAATCCCGCCATCAGACCCTGATTTAGCGAAACTATACCAGTCCAGCATCTTCACAACATGCCTGCAAGATCCATTTTAAGAATATCCTCTGTAGGCATCAACAACTCCTAAGCAGTTCCTTCTGTCCATATTCTTAATACAAATTCCTCATAAATTTATCACACCTCTGTACACCCTACGTATCCCATCATTTAACCTTATTTGATACAGGGTGAGCGATAAATTCTTGTGCACCTGTCGGAAGCAGGATACAGGTTAGACTGGAAGTTACATTTAACGTGCATTACTTAGGGCTACCGTAAGTCACGCTATCTACAATGTCTTACATATGGGACTCTCCTACTTCAAGCACTGTGCAGGTGCACGGGAAATTTTGCTCACCCTGTATAAACAGCCTTACAATGTTCGGTTAAAAGTGCAATTTCTGAAGCCCTTAATCACGCTACTGTCTTCATCTTCTCGCTACTTCCTTCTCGAGTCTACACATTCACCTCAGCGCTTTGCTTTCATACAAAAGTGTTCTTCCTTCGCAATGTGACGAAGTTGCACACGCGGGCTGGGCTACTAGACGAAGTGCAAAATTCTACTTCAATTTATTAAGAAAAGAAAGTGGGTTCAAGAGCTCACCATGCTGCCTGTGCTTGTGTCCCACCTTCAATTTTGAATTAATAAGTGAATATGCGCTAACATTCACCGTTATAAGATATGCGCACACAATTTTTGGTGGGAAACTTAAAGGGAAGAAGCTGCTTCGGATACCCAGGAACTGATCGCGAAGGGAGAATTGAAGTGATCTTACGTAATACGATATGGAGTGGTAGATATGTGTATTTTACCGTCTAAAACACAACATATGTATATCAACGCATTGATGAAATATCAATTACATCAGGGCTACATGTTTCGGCCATAAAACAGCCATCATCAGGCCAATGCAGAACATATACAAGGTACAATATAAGCGTGCACTGTATGGGATCCCATATCGTTTACAATAAAGTTAAAATAATTGTAGCATCCAATTGTACAGTGAAAAAACCAATTTAAAATGTAATTAATTATGTTACTGACAGTACTAAAAGTTTCTAGTTGAACGGAGGTTATATACATGAATATTTTCTTATTGGTAGTTAACGATAGCACTCGTAAACAGACTCAAAGACAGATGAAAAGGTCACAGGTCGGTTCAAACAGGAGTATCTAATGGGGCTTTGAAAATTTAATCTGATTAATAACGTAGTGGTAGATTTTAACAATCGGAGTCGATTTCACGAGTAAACACACAAATTTATAAAAGTTCATATGAAATATCGTAGTCTAGTAGGCAGTTCTCCAGACGTCATGTGTGGGTGTGGAGGTTAAAAGATAATCATAACTCCGTGTACGTCCAAAATGTTGTAACCATGAAGTAATTCTCGTCTATGTAGTCGATATAGGCGTAGTGTTGAGGAGTGGTAGACTGAAGTCAGTATTCTATGGACAGTTTCTTGTGACAAGCTCACATGAACACGATTATAAATCCTCGGGTTCCGTACAAGATAGGAACATTATTGCCCAGCCGAACGACTGAATGGTTCCGGTGATGAACTCTTCATAGTTCACACGTCTTCGACAGACGGTCTCACATAAACATGCGCGCAGAAACGTCTCTTTTTTTTACCGTTCTGTTTATAAATAGGCCCAGATACAGATCGGGGACCGCGATGGCACAGTGGTTAAGGTGCTGTGCTACAAATCGGAAGGTCTCTGGTTCGATCCCAGCCTCTAACAGAAATGAGTACCAGGAGTATTTCCTGGGGGTAAAGGCGGCCGGTGCGTAAGGCTGACAACCTTACAACCATCCTGTGCCGTTGTCATGAAATCTGAGAACCTTAACTTTCTGGAACCCTCTGGGCCACTCCAGGTCTGTAACGGGACTGCTTTACCTTTACCAGATACAGATCCGGTCTCAAGAGAGACAAGCGAGGGATAAATCCGGCAAGAATGTGTATATGAAATATTTCGCTAAATATTTGCCTAGGTAATTTGAACGTGGGAAATTACGTCATTAATATGCAATGGTAAGAGGGAAAAACAAAACTGTTCCCCACAAATACCACCGTACGGTCTGCTGTCAGAATCATGACAGGATCTGCTGCGACTTAATGAAACATGCCATGCCAACATTTATATCTTAGATACTCTTAAAATTTTGCTTCAATGCAAATTGTGGACCTCTACATGAATGAGCTATAGCTTAAGACTTAATGACTATTGTGGCCTTTAGTAGTGTATCCAAGGGTTCATATCCAAGTCTTGGCGATATGTCAATGCAGACACAACCTGTAAATATAACATAATATTGAGTAGCGTTCGCGTAACCATTTTGCAGTAGGAAAGCTATGAGTATTACATATTCTACATGTGTTTGTAGCCTTAGTTATCCAGCGTGCAAAGCGCATGCGCCGTATTATATTGTCAGCTATGCACTCTCTGGCTCGCCCTATTTTTCCACATTATCTCATAAATGACTGGTTTTTTTTTTTTAATTTGAACATGAAATTTTTTCTCTATAAACTTTTCTGAAACATGCCTTATTCTAAGAAGATATAAACGAGATATTATCATCAGCGTACACAGGCCTTCAGGTACAGTACCCGCAATGCTAATCAGATTTTAATGTAACTTGAATGTTTCCGACAGATTTTCGGAAAACACTCAAACACAAGACTTTATGAAAATCCGTCCAGTGGGAGCCGAGACTCGACTGTGCTGATTGTCGCATTAGAATGCGTGTGTCAGGTAGTTAGGCCCCGCAGCACATCAGCTGTCGCCGGAAAAAGAACGACTCAGTAAAGTTGTTTTTGTGTCTTCACATTGTTTGATACGAGGACGATGCCTGTGTTGAGTTTAGCGTGCGTTTTGAGAAAACAAGAAATGAAAAACTTTGACCGAATGGTAGAACATAAGTACACCTTTTTTGAAAGAAGACATTCCTAATCTAAAACTATTATTATTATTATTGCGTGTTTGTACTTTTTTGTTGTACGAGTTTTTAAAGGTAAAGTTTTCCCGTTACAGGCCCGGTGTGGCCCAGAGGGTGGGTAGAGGTATAGCTCTACTCTTCCATGACCGCGGCACTAGAAGGGGGTGAGTGGTCAGCAGCAAGCCCCGGCCGCAATTTACCCCCGGGAAAAACCCGGTACCCATTTTACAGGATACTGGATGGGCCCCAGGGCCGGTCTGGACGGGCGGAAAATCCCGTCCCCACCGGGATTCGATCCCGGACCGTCCAGCCCGTAGCCAGTCGCTATACCGACTGAGCTACCCGGCCCACGTATGAGTTTTTATGCTGGCTTTATAATGGCCACTTCTACTGTCCAGACCGCGTTGAATTTAATCATTATTATTATTATTATCATTATTACTACTGCTACTATCATCTTCAGCCCCATTATAAAACTAAATTCTTTGTTATGTTGCGTGTTTACGTAATTTGTGGATTTACGCTAGTTTTAGGGCTCGTCATAGCGCTGTTCAACGCGTCAATAATTAAGGAACAGAACACAGTACAACACAACTGTACCACCACCACCATCACCTAGTTGGGCTCATGGCGTCCATACTCGGTCAACTCCTGACATACGAGTGGCCGTCAGGGACTGTATCTGTAGACACGTTGTGCCAAATATTTCCGTCCAATAAAAAGCTAGCCCACCAGTATTTTATAGTTTTCGGTTGGGCTTCCGTCAATGTTGGTGGGTTGATGTAACACGTAACTATAAACGTGTTTGTTTATGATCTATATGCGGTGTTTCTGGATCAAGTATAAACCAGAAGTCGAATCTATCAACTTCCTGTCTTCGTATATATGTACTGCGTTTGTCATTTCACATCAATATCCCGCAGCACAAATGCAACGGTCGTCCGAAAATAAGTTTATATGACATACAAATAGTGGCCAGCTGGACGAATTTCGGGAAACGCGCTTTCGTTAGCAGTAAGGAGCAAGGGGCGCGTCGTTATTAAGCTAAACGTGCGGTAGCAACACCGTTCACCGTTCGTCAGGGCGCTGCCAGCGCTTTCTGTGTTCAACACAAGGAACTACTCTTTGATGGAGAATCCAATAAACCACACTATTCTTTTTATGCCTTCTTATTTCTGTTCATGCACCTAAAATTCGTTAGTTTCAGTTATCTAGTGAGTCGTAGCTTAGAAAAGCTTTTAAAATGCCGTTCATGGTCACCCACAGTGTGCATGTAACCTACCTGAAAATTATTTTTTACACTTTTAATTAAGCGTGAGCAGCACAGGTGAGATGCACTGTGGTGGGGGCCCTCAGCACATAATTTACTAACCAAGAAAGTGCTGGGACACGCTGCATCCACTGATCCTGAACCAAGTGATCCATCATCTGTTCCCAGTGCTAAAGCAACATCCTGGCGGCTACAAATTTATAAATGATCACATGGTAGAAACAGTCGCTACATGGTGGCCAAGAACACAGGACATGCACTTCAATCAACAGGAAGCCGAAACGTTTGTCCAGCGGCATGATAAGTGATTCAATTGTGGAAGTAGGCTTCAGTTAAGTTCTTGTTCAACCCTGAGCTACTCAGGAACTCTTACATAAACAGAAACATAAAGTAATGTAATGACACACTCACAGGAATTCCTTTGAATCTTCAGCTCACCAAATACGGTGGGGCTACCAGGTGTTTGAAATCACTAATTACTGAATTTACAAGTATAACGCCGTCCATAACTGCTAGTAGTGCGGCTTATTTACCGTCTGATTGTGTAACATAATATCAAAGTTCCAAACCATTACGGCAGTAACCGGTGAAGATCTAAAAGAACATGTCACACACAGTTTGCAGTCATGTTTATAATGCATCTTCATACAAAATTTCATATACATATAAGTCCACTAGGTCTTCAGTTACAGCCATCAAACATACGGTTAAATATAGGATTTGTACAGCCACCACACTGTTGTATATTTTACACAAAAAAAATAAATCAAGATCTACTAGCACACCATCTTCATCGTCATCACCACTGCCACCATCACCGACTTTCCAGGAGTCTTCCGTATCGTCACAACCGGCACAGACAGCATACGGATTCAACTGTACCTTATTTGGTTGGCGGTCAGCTGCCCTCAGCATTCATTTGCAAATATCCACAAGTACAAGAAAAAAAAACTTCATTTGACAAACTTTATCACCCAACTCTGTAACATCACTAGAATAAACGCACAAATATACCATGCAGGAAAAGAAAAATGGATGCACAATTTTGGTAAGAAAAACTTCAGATACCATTTTGGAGAGCTGGGTGAAGATGGGAGAATAATATTACGACAAATGCTACAAAACCAGGATGTGAAAGCGTAGCCTGGATTCAGTTGACAACAGTAGTGGTCCATTTGCACACTTCGTGAATATGACAATAAAAACTTCAGATTCTAAAACAAAGTGTAGAAATATATTGGTGCTCTGATGTAATGCAGTTTACAAAACCATTTCAAGAAAGGCTCTTTAGCAGTGCTAAGCAAATACGAAAAGGCTAAGAACCCACAAGAGATTTAATTTCAAATTTCCAGGCCATGCATCGCTTTACTGCCATGAGACACGTGTGGTTCAGCTGATTGAGAGTCACATATTTTTAACATATATACCATTACGGTAGCGCAAAGCTGAAATACTGCCACCAGCACTGCAGAACTAGGAAGTTAAAATCCCCACCCACACAGTAAGCCGTTTTCCCCTAAATTAAACACGGCAGTAAACCCCGCAGCAATGAAGATGTAAAATCCATATTCCTGGACAATAAAGACATGTAAAAACCAAGTTATAATGAGAATGCATGTCTACACTCCCTGCAATATATATAGTCTACTTAATTTAACTAAAATAAAGCCTAAAGCAGGATACACTTGCATATATTACAAAACAAACAGAATGTAAAGGAATTAAACATAACCCCAGTTTTGGACAAAATATAGGAATAAAGAAGAAATTGGTTGCAACAGATAAACAGAATGCCCATAATAGATTAATGAGAATACTAAAAAGCCACAGACCAAAAGGCAGAAGAAACAAGGAGAGACCATTACACAGACTTCTAAATACGTGAGATAGGAATGGGTCAACAGGTGGCCCAACGCCACGGTAGATGGTGATGGTGGTGGTGGTCATGGTGATGGTGGTGGTGGTTGTGGTCAAGCTGGTCGTGGTGGTCACGCTCACGGTAGTGGTCGTGGTGATGGTCGTGTTCGCGGTAGTGGTCGTGGTGGTGGTGATGATGATGATGACGACAAAGCCTACAATCTTACACATGTACAAATGTAAACTCAATGCCAACAAAAATTCACTAAATAAACAACACAGTTATACCCTCTTTAAGATCTTTTTGGAAAAACTCTACAAACTTCACTTATAAAGCAAGAGAATGTCCTAAATGGGTAAGCCCAAAAACAACATTACTTTGTAATTCTGCACTGAAACTGGTATCCCTTTACTAGAATATCATTCTACATAAATCCCACATTAAATGATCCACTGTAATCATCAAACCACATTCCACGTCCTACCTTCTTTTGTAATTTTGACACATTCTTTGAACTCAAGGCACAATTAATTTTAACAATTACAAATGTTAGACAAAGAGCCCAATCTTGCCAGAACTATTCCATAAATACTGACTCCTCCTTACTATTCTCACCTGTTCCTTACACACTGAGTACTGTCTCATATTTTTAAAAAATGCAAAACTCTTAAACGTTCTTATAGTAAGCTGTCAGCAAACATGTATGACATATACCATTGCCATGTTTACTGACAGCTTGTGAGCAAGCTGTCAGCAAATATGCATGACATATACCATTGCCATGTGTACATTGAAAAACTCCTGTTGATGGACAGAGGAACCGTCCGAAACATGTAGAGTCTTATTCCACAAATAAATTTGAGAAATTAGTGCACCTAGTTGGTTTTATTATAAGAATTTATCACGATGCACAGTCACCTGAACGTCAAACTCTTAAACATATTTTTTTGTAAGGATGTATCATTCTAAGTAGCACCCACCATGCTTATAAATCCAACTGTACTTAAACTGATAGCAACTTATGTTTTACGACATTTTTTTATGTAGCAGCGACGGTGACAACGCATTTTGTAATTACTGCTCAGAACAACAAAAACTGCATACACAAGCAATTTGAATTGGATGCAAAAAATTATATAAACTTAGCCCACAGAATACTTCAAATTACAGAAATGACAGTAAAACAGTTACAGTCATAACTCTCTCCACTGAACTCACAAAAATGCACATATGGCAACAGACGGCAGGCCTGTCAGAATGCGACACCGTTTCCCATCACACATTAGCAATGATTTTCTCTTCAGTACCTCTGTGTGATCCGTGGTCAAAACAACCTCAGAGATGAATGCTTATAAACTGAGGTCATTGTTGAATAAACAGTAAAGTTATAAGATTTGAATGCAAAAACAAATAAAATTGAGAAAACAGATCATTGCACCATGTTCTGTTAGTGGGAAATCTTTTTAAGCAAGAAACATATAAAAATGGCAAGATATGTGTTAACCACATGGTAAAATTTTGGTATTATATTATTGTACCTTATTCCATGGAATAATGTTTCAAGCTGAGACATCTGGGTTTCGCTGTAATATGATGATGACAATAACAATCACGGTGGTGGTGGTGGTGATGACAGTCTTAATGTCAATGATAAACTAATAATTCTTGTTCCCCCATCACAGTACTATATGAATAAATTTTTAAGCATAACAACAAAAAAAATGTTTCCAAACAACCAGTAGTTTATGAAGTAAGGTTACTGTTTCCAAAGTGTCTGAATCACAGGATTAGAGTCAGTAACTTTAACCGTTCACCATTTCCATCTGCATTACACATCGTGTTGACCTTAAATAATCAACCTCCTGTCAACACAAATGCTCATCTAACTTTGAATATGAGGTACAGAATGTTTTAAAGGTGTGGTCATAACTTGCAGAGTTGTAAGTTGCAGATTATGTGCACTGGTAAACACTTTTTTTTTTTTAATTAAAGATTACCAAATCACACCACCTCAAAACCAAACATACACTGACAGAAACTTCTTGAGTAGAACACTTTACGCAATGTATAAAGTCTTCTTACTAATCACAGTTCCATAAAAGATCCACTCAAAACCCCTTACAGCCCTTACTTTCTTCAAAGTCTGAAACAGGTGATAGTGCAGGAGCACCCAACAGCTGTCTGGATTAACAACTAAACTAAACTCCGTGGCCTCAGTCCGCACGCGAACTATACCGACAGAGCAGCCGCCGCCGGTCGGCTAAGTTAGTGCCAACTTTTGCGGATAGAGGGGTGTCACGTGGTCAGCGCAACGGGTCCCCACAGCCGTTAATCTCTGTTTTCTAGACCTGGAGCCGCTACTTTTTTC
>Ga0136643_10013600_pt1 | contig 12191 bp, 4 predicted proteins | sample TergutLab28metaG_FD_96883 | JGI IMG/M metagenome (GOLD analysis project Ga0136643, IMG submission 96883) | Labiotermes labralis P1 segment gut microbial communities from Petit-Saut dam, French Guiana - Lab288 P1 (version 3) (version 3) | ecosystem: Host-associated > Arthropoda: Insects >...
AAGAATGATCTCCTGATGATGAGCTTCTAGAAAGCTCGAAACATGTAGAGAGTAAATGACGACTACCCAGGAAAATAAAGGATAGTCTACAAGTGACATCGTGTTGGTTATTTTAAACAATTATGGGGACTTCTTAATTTTGCCTTATTCAATTTTTGACTCGCTACATTTTTAACAGAGGTAATTGTTTCTCACCAAACCAATTACGGCTCGATCATAGTCCATACTTTCGCAGGGTTAATTTTATAAAATCTATTTGGAATGTGGCCTGTTTTAGAAATCTAAAACAAGCCACATTCCGTATTCTTGAAAATTTTACGTGTAGTTGAGGGGTCACTGAAACCGCCAACTAATTTATGTGGTAATTACATTTCGAATATCATTTAATACAATTTCAAAACATATAATAAAAATAGAAATTTTGGAAAGAAATAATTCAAAATGTACTTTCCAGCACATAATTGTGAACATGTAGAACAAAGTTTGATATAAAACTTGCAGTGACAGACCACAGCCACGCACGTGCTATATTCAACAGGAAAGTGCATAAAGGGTTTTGGTGGGGAAACTTGAGGGAAAGAGATTACTTTGAAGACCTACGTGAAGACTGGAGTATAATATTGAAATGCATCCTCAAGAAATTGTATGAGGAAGCGTGGAGTGGATTGATCTGAATTAGGACAGGAACAGGTGTCTTACTCTTGTAAATGCAGCAATGAATATCCAGGTGCCACAAAATGTGGTGAATTCCTTGACTAGCTGAAGACCGTTTAGATTCTCTAGAAAGACTCTGCTTTACGTATTTCACTGTTTAGTTGTATAGATCCTGTAGTTGTATAGATCCTGTAGTTGTATAGATCCTGTAGTTGTATAGATCCTGTAGTTGCCTAGAAGAATGATATGCAAGAAGTAGAAACAGGAATGGCAAGACGGAGCTTGCAACCGACCGGGAATGACGAATCCTAAAATATTAAATTAAATAAACCAGAAAATTTGACATTAAATTCATTTTACCATAAAGTTACATTATTTGCAACACAACTAACGATGTCCTACATTAAACGTCGCCTAATAACAAGAATCTACCGTTCTCCTGGCGTTTAGGTTTTAGTCGTACACCACTTGGCCCAAAAGGGAATAGCTAACGCAGAAGACGGTCCTTGCGTTGTAGTGAAATAAATTTATGTTATTTAATGCTGAAGAAACTACTGTCTGGTGGTTACGTCCATAGACCTGTCCCTTTATACCATTAACACAAAGTTGCACTTTAACAGTGAAAGCAGGAAACAGATTATCTTGTTGAATTAATGAGAGAAAAGTCTAAAGTTAGAGGAAAGGTTGCGACTCATTTCCTCTACATTTTTTTTTTGCTTTCTGTTTGATTTCTACATAAAGCTAGGCCCTCCTTATTTTCAGGCATTTACAACATCCCTTTATAAGTATGTCGTAGTTAACACCCTGGCTTTTTAACTTCTGCTTTACATCCTTGCATGCAAGCAAAGTCAATATCCCTCTTAAGAAAGATGATTTATTTAAAACATGATTTACCAGATATTATAACATTTACTGACTTCATATTACTGCTTAATAAGCCACTTGTGTCTAACACTGGATACTAACCCTTACAAACGTAGATATCTCTAATATAACCGTTAGCATTATCGTTTAACATCTAAGTGTGCTGTATAAATTTCAGCCACAGTAACAAACATGTAAATAAATATTTTTAAAAACATTTTTCAGTTCGCACAATTACAATAGTATTTATAAAATATTTATTGTGTTTCTCCCTTTGCTAAAGTTACAAATATACAAGTTGTTCAAAAATCTTGAAAATATCTATATAAAAATAATAATTTATAAAACCCTTCTAACACAGAACCAGTTTAATATTTGATGATCGATTCTGCTTACTTGAGGCTTTTAGCAGCATTCGTGTTTTCTTTCCGTTGTTTATGTGGATCGTATAAAGAATGATTGTTGTTTACTGAAAATTTCCAAGCTTTGAAATTTAGCATACTTAATGACTACTATACAACTCAACTCTTACAAGAAGGGTAAAGCTTTCCTCTACTAACATCTACTTCATTCTGCCTGTGTGCGTGCTTAGTTTCAGGTTCTAAGCTGATAAGCAGTTGTCACCACACAAGGCCAGCAGCTGTGTACGCATAGTCTCACAACGGGTGGTCTTCACTTCGTAGCAGCATTGAAAACTGGGTTAAAATTTGGAGAATGCCCACCGTTGAGCAAAATACCAAGCTTCGTTGCTTGATACCATAGGCAAATTTCCTATTAAAGTGCCTAAGCTTGGTATTTAACCAAATGATAAACATTTCCCAGTTCTGGACTCAGTTTCCAATGCCGTAACCTAGGACTGATCCTTTGTTGAGAGACTACAGGGAGTGCTGATAAGTCCTTAGCCCGAACTATTTCCCTATTTCGTAGGACGGAATAGATGGTGTCGTTGGAGAGAGGGGTCTGTTAATGTGTCGAATTGCAAGTCTTTTCTTTTTACAGAGACTGAATGGTAGCATGTCAGGCGACGCGCGCGATTTCAACAACATCAAGACGCGAGCTGTCAAGTTTTCTTTTCCCTGTGAGGCAAGGCGCCGAAGGAAATTCACGCCATTCTGACAGAAACATTACGGGAAGATGCACCATCGTATGCCACTGTCAAAAACTGGGTGGTCGAGTTTAAACGTGGTAATTTTTCCACCTGAGCTAATCTTGGAAGACCGCCGGATTTCGACTAAATCAATAGCTGAGCAACTGGGCATCTCACGTGAGCGAATTGGGTCCGCCATTCATGAAGATTTTGACATGCGGAAGCTCACCGCGAAGTGGGTCCCGAAATTCCTGAATGCGGATCAAAAACGTCAACTGTGCCAGTCGTCAGAGCAAGTTTTGGAATTTTTTCGGCGTGATCCAAATGATTTCCTGTCGCGATTGGTGACCATGGACCTCTGACTGGTTATATCACTATGACCTGGAGACAAAGCAACTATCAATGGAGTGGCGGCATAGCGGCTCACCCGCCTAAAAAAACTGCGAGTGCAAAAATCCGCTGGAAAAATTCTAGTTTCGATTTTTTTTGGGATCAAGACGGCATACTCCACACTGATTATCTTCCAAAGGGCCAAACTATCAACGCGCAGTATTACTCATATCTGCTGGTGCAATTGAAAGATATTTTGAAGGAAAAACGCCTCGGGGAGGTCATCAAGGGTGTCTTGTTCTTGTACGACAATGCCCCGGTTCATCGGGCTTACAGTTTCTTGATCACCCACCCTATTTTCCGGATCTGGCCCAGTCGGACTACCACCTGTTCCCTGGACTGAAGAAAACAATTGATAGTTTGTCATTTTTCTTCCGACGTGGAGGACATTGATGCCGCAGAGACCTGGTTGGACGGACAAACTTCTGAAATTTTTTGAGTGGCTTGCAAAAAATAGAGTAACGGGGTAAAAAATGAATTGAGCTTCGTGGGGAGTATGTAAATCCCGAGTTTGGTCGCTGTAGCTTGTGTCCTTCCTGGTCGGACTAAAGACATATCAGCACCGCCCCCTAGAACCGTAAGAGCCAGCCTGTCCCAATTTTTTCTATACAACTACTGTCACGTTGAAGTTTTCTCTGTCGTACCCTATATATTCGCTAGACTATCAATTGTGCAACGTGTATTGCTTATAATAACCGGAAAAATTTATTTACGGAATGTACATGCAAGTTTTGAAATATAAGAAAATATGAACATTATAATGTAAATGAATATCATGTAAAAAGTTATATAACAAATTTAATATAATTATAGATGTTTACAGTAAACGTAGATGCGGATGTCAAACCAGAAATGTAAAGACCGGATTTAATTTACGACCTGAAATAATCAAAGCCCTGCACTTGGAAAAGGGTAGGCAAATCATGTAGGGTACATGTCGGGTGCTTTGAAAGTGGAAACAGCCAGCCATTGTGACGTACACGTAGCGTGTAACACTCCGCAATATGCTTCTTGTGAATATAAGAGTAGCTGATTTATGCATAAGAAGTACGCAAAAGCAGAGCACCGTTTTTCATTCCTTTGGCCTGCAGAGGTACAGCGAAAGATATTGGTAGAATTTGAAGCTGTTCAAAAAGAACGACAATTCTTTCCGACCGACGCCTTGTGACGAGATTTGTTTGTTCTTAATACCAGTGAGACGACAGTCCATTACCACAGGCTCTGGGTACCTTAATGTAATATATAGGCCTATACTTAGAATAATATTGTTAAACAAGAACACCTTTTGAAAACCAACTTTCTTTTTAGCACCTCTAAGATTGTGTAGGCAGCTTTTACGGAAATATGTGCTGTACGTAACATTCAGTAATTTAAATTGTGTGAAACAGCGTAGTAAGTGAGTAAGTAAGTAACTCATTTACACTAACCCTTTACAGGCCTGAACAGTTCCTTAGGACTCCAGGAGGTTGAGGTTCCAAGAATTTCTATACTGTCGACAAATGAAAGTGATAAGATTGTCAGGTCGGAATTAATTTACTGGCAACTATTAACAGAATAAACGAATACAAAATTCCAAATGACGGGTATTTTAAAATTCAAAATGGCTGGTAATTCGAAGACAGATATAAAGGTAAACTTCCCATAGGAGTATGTTTACGAATACCCCATTCTCTGATACTTCACAAGATGTCGGGATGTGTGAGCAAGAGGTTGCACAATCAACTACAAAGGTAAACTCGTCACGCCCTAAGATTAATTTTGCTGGTGTAGCTACAAAACCAGCAACATCAATTTGTGGGATAGGTTAAGCCCAGTTTCAGTGACGAACCTCCACGACACACTTCTCTCTCTGTTCCCTGGCAGGCAGTGACAACTGTAACTTCAGTCTGTACAAGCAACAGAAGCTGATGTACGCGTCAGCAAAATTCACTTGATATGTTCTGGGCGCCTTCATATATATATATATATATATATTTTTGTGTGTGTGTGTGTGTGTGTATTACCTACGTACGTATGTAACCTGTATGTGTACTCTTTTATACGCTGTATGTAACAGAGAACGTAGCGAATTTAGGAATTTATTGTATATCTTACAAAGTCTTTCCTGATTTTAAACACCTCTCTTTCTCTACCAACTTCCAATTCCATACACTCACTTTCCCTGCACTTGCTCCAAAAATACATAACTATAAAAATACGGATGTCTTTAAAAGAAAACAATAATAGACGTGCTGCTACAGCTTCTTCTTTGTGTATCAATTTCTGAATTCCTAACACAGCTAAAGTAGTAATTTCTAAAATTGCTGAAATCGTGGTATCTAACCGTTAGAGAGGAGCCTCTGAAGCAATTCCAGATCCATCTGTTAAAGTACTTTAATTGTTGTTAGGTTGTGTACAGTCGTTTATCGCCTCATAAAAACCAATATTACTCTCGTTGACAGCAATGAGTGGTGTATCATAATGTTGCTGTACCTGGCCCTTCTAGAGATCCTCCTCGTCTCAGTGACTATCAGGGTGGTTGGGGGGGATGCAGACGACAGGGAAGATACGCCAAATCGAAATGACAGAAAACAGCCTCTCTTATTGAAGTCGAACCACTTAATGTTTACCAGAGCACACACACTTAGGTCCTGCTCGCTGCCTTGGTATTTCCGAAGTGATCCCATGGATAATGCTTTCAACACAAACGTCAGTTACTCAGTTGGCCACCTGACATCCATTCAGTAATACGATCCCCGCACATCTGCAAAAACAGTTGCTAAGCGGAAAGCTCATGGCCGGAATTAACAGAGAGAGCAGAACCAATGTTGACTTGCCGACGCAAACGGTAAAAAATGTATATGGGTTTTACATAAAACCGTTACATCTCCAGGAAACCTCTTCCCGGATTCGAACCTGGAACGGACGGATTCAATAAGGACAGGCATTGCTGCTTTCCCAGAAATGCACACAGGCCTACTCTGATCGTGACAAGGGATTTTCCTTCATGTTACTTAGGGTTGTCTATTGTAAGCAGAACTGAAACCTTTTACACCAAGCAACAATCTTTTTCAAACATGATTATCATATTTATCTTTTCATTTGAATAATAATAATAATAATAATAATAATAATTTAGACTAAACCCTAAACACTTGTCAAATAACTTTGGGAATTTGTCGGTAATAATGATTTAATTTTGACAGTAAAAGTGTTTTGTTATTTTAGTCCTGAAATCTACTGCAAGATTTTCTGTGGTGAGACTGTAAAATAATAGAGATTTTGAAACCAGACGTTTAGTCTGAACCTTCAATTACCATCCAACATAACCTGTTGTCATGCTCTAAAAATTAACTTAAAATTCCATAGGCGAACATACTGAATTCAGAAGTTATTAGGACAGTCTCATTAAATTCGCCTAATAATGGAAGTGGGAAAGTATGTCAACCAATAGGAGGTGGAACGAATTGAATATGCAACAAGCCTTATGGTATTCAAAATTTGTTGTCAGTCATGTACTTGTGTGTCGTATTGCGTTTCATTAAACAATGTACGGATTTTTTTGTCTCCTAGTACAAATTTATGTGCGTGTGTTTATATTAAGATATGAGCTTAACTCAGCTACACGTTTCGGAATTTACTGGCATCATCAGGTGCAGTATTTACAAATGCCGATATGCAATACACCTCTCCTACAATATAAAAGCAAAATGTAATTGAAGGCTTATCATTTTTTAATAAATCTTCGCAGGATTATTGTCGTTGGACACTTTACAATTACGAATTCTCTCTGCTTCTCACTGTTACTGTTTTTACTGATTCTTCCAAGAATGTCAAACAGAAACACTCCATCGCATTGCGTACTTAACACTGTCCTTTCACTCTTTTATCGCTGACATACCTACACGTTCTTCTTTGTACAAATAAGAATAATTTAATAAAGGTGAAAATTTCTAACTGCAACTGAAGCTGCTGAAGACTGGAACTCCGATAAATATATAAATATAAATATATATAGTGCGTATTCGAAAAAAGTAAGAGAAACTTCATGGACTTGCCGAATATGTAAGTGGAATTCTTAACCTTGAATAGCCCTAAGTACTAGAATTTATAACGAAGACGATAACTGTCCGGCGGCTATAAAATGTCGGCTTATTATTTTTTATGATTATGTGAATATTTACTAAACCGGTGACTCCGAATATTTATGTTGTATTTTAGGTTATTTTATGGTTTGTGTCATGCACATTGAATTTGGTATTTGTTTCGCCAAACCTGAAGATGCCAGTCATTACACAAAATAAGTGCATGCTATAATGTGAGGATAGCACGCACCAATAAGGTTGTATTGTGACAGAAAATCCTTGACACTGGGTGTAGTATCGGGGTTAATGCAGCCTACTGCGTGGAGTATCTCACAAATTAATAAAATTGTAGCCTATCGTGGTTCATTTTTACACCATAACGTATGTAGTAGGTATATATATCGACATATGCCCTACACGTCTCATAGTGAAAAGTAAAGTGATTCCGTTACAGGTCCGGTGTGGCCCAGAGGGTGGGTAGAGGTATAGCTCTACTCTTCCATGACCTCGAAACTAGAAGGGGATGAGTGGTCAGCAGCACGTCCCGGCCACACTTTGTCCTCAGGAAGGATCCAGTAGCCGTTTTACAGGAAGCTGGGTGGCTCCAGGGCCGGTCTAGACGGGCGGAAAATCTCGTCCCAACCGGGAAAAGATCTCGGACCGTCCAGCCCGTAGTCAGTCGCTATATCGACTGAGCTACCCGACCAAAACCTTTCATAGTATAATGAGTACAATAACAGAGGTGTCGCTGTTTTCCGCGAAATATTTTTAGCTGATCCACATTTCAATACTGGGATTTATACTCTGGAGCCAACACACATCATATTTTTATGCGTAACAATATAAGCTTTGAGCTTTTGAATGACGTGAGCAGACGATCACAATTCCAACATCAATCATCTGCTTAGCAGGCTAAAGACAATAAATGCTCATCGTTGTATGGATATAATATAACATTTGAACTGAAAATCATTTTGGGTTATGCTTGTGGAAGTGGCCCATTAAAAATTCAACGTTAAGTCTTCATATGTGAAAATGTAGGAGGTTGGGGACTAAACATGAAAATGTTTAGGGTGAAGAAGCAAGGCAGGAAGGAGGGAAAAGGAAGTTGGTGTTATGTGTTCAACATCGCATTCCCTAAGTGCCTTCCACGTCTGACTCTTTCCACAGGAGTGCATGTCAAACTGTAAGATGAATAACACCATCTTCTACACACCGAGAACAACTACGTCCTCTGCAAGCGTCTTACATTCACATCAAGCAATCATAAATAGTATCCTATTGTACATAGGTTATATGTACATATATGTACATAGGTTATATGCTAATAGTAGGTAAAACAAATATTTTCTTTTCACAAATTAATTTTGTTCTTAGCACCTAAGAAATCTGAGGATGTTATGTGTTTTAATTGGAAGTTTCCAGTTCTCAGTGATCTCGAAACTGACCGGACCGAGCAAAATGATGTAGTTGCAGTGTGATTGACACTATGAATTAACAGGTTTGAATCTCTGCCAGGTTGTGAATCGTTATTGATGGATATTATTGTGCCTTTGCACTTCGCCAAATGCAAGCACACAGTGACACGCACAGTATATACACACTTTGGCACCAGAGCACTAGTAATCAAAACTGCTGATATCAACGGACCCAATTCCGAGTCAGTGTCATCCACTCCTCCTTTTCGCAATTATTCTCGGTTAGGAACTGTCTGAAATGAGATCCTCCTTTTTCTCTGTCTAGTAAGAACACCATGACTTTACGACACAGACAGTCCACGTCTTACGCAGTAGTTACGTTACGAAAGATCCGGCTCAAGTCGAATTTTATGCAAGTCGACTATATTGTAGGTCTAAATTTTGTGAGCTATATTTGTAAAGAACAGTGAGTCCGGTTGAAATCCAAACCCCAACGTAATGGAATCTGAACGGCCACAGCATGACCGCCCAAACGCCTGTGTTATCGCCCAACAGTATTCTTTCCCCACTCTCACACTTTCTTTCCCGCAAGAAAAAATTCGCCGCGCTTTTCACAAATGTTACTATTTCGATTATTTCAGTTATTTTTAATTGCACATGTCCCACACTGGGTAAGTTTATGCATTGGCTAAAATCGTATCTGGCTCTAAACATAACAGTTTTAAGTAAATACAAATTAAATGGCTCTTTCTCGAAACGGAAAACCATATTGCTAAGACGCGCGGGCTATTTTAAAGTTCAAATTATTTTTTGTAACGAATAAGGTTTTCCTTTTTATGGATGTGCACAGTGGCGCAGCGGTTGCAATTAGCGCTGAGTATGAAGTGAGGAATACGACAATGCAAGTGCCTTGCTGGTGGAGATCAACATCTGGCAGACGTGCTAACCTGAACACAAGAATGATTACTGCCGCGACAATACTGTATGGGCAAATATACCATGAAGTTCCACGTTAGGTAGTATCCTCATTTGTCCACTTTCTACAGCCCTGTTCGGTCCACATACAGTATTCTGCGAATATTTATTGCCTAGGCTCCTTCAAAGGGAAGGAAACCGCACTTCACACCCACGGAAACAACACAGAGCACAGCTTTTCCCTTTACTCGGATTAAAACTAGACGTAATTTATTTCTCGACTGTCAGCCAAGCTACTGTTCAACGGGTGAAGCCCCAGACTGAAATTTTGAGAATTTCATTACCACCTGGACTTTCAACGTAGACACAAAGACGTGTTTTCAGACGTGACAAGTGTCTGCGGTTAGAAGGAGATAATTAGGCCTACCACCACCTGACTGAAATGTGGTGGGTACAAAATGTGATGAAGCAGGAATCGATCATTCACTATAGCCACTGGTGTAACCGGTGTTTGAGTTCAGATTCGTGTCTTCTCCAAAATATCCGGACGCATTCTTCTGGTCTTCTCCCTTCCTTATATTATATGGACACCTGCGATTCTTACTCTGGAGGTAAAGCTTACGGGACCTGAATCTAACCACCCATATCCACCTAGTGCCGAAGTTACGAAAGAGTAGAGCTATACCTCTATCTCCCCTCCAACCGTGTGTCTTTAAAAAATATAATAACTGCAATGTGAGCATGAACCCCGAATCATGGCAAGCTGCGGCGATTGCTGCACAATCACCCGTCAAGGGAAAGTGTCCGAGTGTAGAGCGATACGTGAAGTCATTTTAAAAGAAGTCCCTTTAAGATTCCTTGTAACTGAGACCAAGACAGGTAACAAATGCTCTTATACCGAGAGCTTAATTTTGACTGCTATCTGTACATGGCACTTAGGTAGCAGTTGATACACACCAGACCACAACGTAGTCACCATTGACATTGAAACATATGTCCCACCTGTCACCAAGGCTTGCATCCCGGCTTAGAAGACATGAGTGTCAAGTGTCTGCAGCCAAGAGGTGACGACAGCTTGCATCACAAAGCGTCTGCTGCAAATCGCTTGCCAGCCTGGTGCTTCTTGAGGACTAAAAGAGGTGGAAATCAGTAGGCCCCTTGCTGCCAGCTCGAATACCAGTGGTTACGACGCTGCGGCTGGGAGGTTTGGACCAAGAGACCTACACTCCTGACGTCGGGAAAGTTAAAATGGTGAGATACAAAATCAAAGGTAAAATACGCTTCACTGTTATATCAATTAATTTGCTGTAAAGTCATGCTTTGCAGTTTAGCAGTGCCAAGGGCGGTGAATATTTGCTACGTGAGATTGATTTCTAGCTTATGTCTGCACCTGTGGCTAGTTGTATAATTTTTAACACAAAAACATTACTAATAATCGTTAACGCACTTTGAAGCGAGTGATATAAATCAGTGACTATATTGCTTTTTACTGAACTGTAAGTGGGATTAATCATCCGAATGCATTACATGCTATGGGCCTATATTAAATTCTATTGTCCCGAATGGGCTTGAGACTGGCTAAAATTAACCGAAACATATAGCCGTGGTTCTTATCAGAACTATGGCTATATGATAAATATTGGATCCAAAGATTACTGGTTTTATACTCATCAACATATTATCTATGCATTTTTAAAATCTATGTAGTTGTAATCAGGTACTTATTTTTCTCTTAAGCCTTATATCTATGCCGGTACCTGACGATGGTTTTATGAAGAAGCCGAAATATGTTGCCCGTTGGGGCAGCAAATAGTTCTGATTAACGTTAAACAGTATAATGTCAGCACAATCATTTTTATTCTTAAGCAAGGCTACATGTTTCGACTAAAAGTTAGTCATCTTCAGGCCCTTACAACATTTTCCGTTACCAGGTGCTTTGCCCACTTTGGGATCCCATAGAGTTTACAGTTGTGGAATACATCTAGTTAAAACTAAAACAAGGTTTTGATTTTGTTTATAAAGTTTGCTATTTACAGAATTGTGTCTAAACTTTAAAATATTTAAAAATTCTTCCTTAACAGTGCATTGATGATCACCGGATATTCAACTGTGAGTTCCGTTGTCTTATTATGACTGATGTTTGGGACGTCTATTTTTCCTATTTGTTAAGGATAGTTGTGTTTTTTAAACCGGTATCGCTCTCTGGATTGTTGCACGGTATTGTCGGGTAAAGTTTTCCTGCAGTTTTTTTGTTGTTGTGCTATAACAGAACGGATACGTTTCTAGTAACTGAATTTTTCTTGAGGACTTCGATCGTAATGGAAGTTAGTTTTTGTTTTGTTTTTCGGGTTTGTAATTCTATTAATTGATTGATCAGAAAGACTTACACGTATTTCGTTGTTTTGTCCGTTGTTTTTCTTTTTTCATTCCTTGTGGTCGGAATTGTTCTACAGTGTGGATGTGTGTGCCTTCTGTTGGATGTTGACACTGTTCGATATTTTGTTCTGTACTGTTTTTGTCCACCGTGTTGTGATCACTGTGCAGGCTTTTGGGTAACTGCTCTGGTGTACTGTCTCTGTGGGTGACGTGCGTTGGCGTCTCTACTGCTTTTAATGGGTGCTGCCCTCTTTCAGAAGACTGTCTCAGTATTGTTTCGAATATCGGATTGCTCTGTACGGTAAGTCTGTCGTTTATCTGGTTTCCGTTTTTGGTCTCTCTGTAAATGTAAAATTTCTCTATGGTATCAAGCATTTTTTCTTTTCTTTCAAAGTGAATTACGTTCATTATTTCGTTCATTGG
>Ga0136643_10013601_pt1 | contig 12190 bp, 6 predicted proteins | sample TergutLab28metaG_FD_96883 | JGI IMG/M metagenome (GOLD analysis project Ga0136643, IMG submission 96883) | Labiotermes labralis P1 segment gut microbial communities from Petit-Saut dam, French Guiana - Lab288 P1 (version 3) (version 3) | ecosystem: Host-associated > Arthropoda: Insects >...
TCACGAGGCTCACGAGGCTGAGTGGACCCCGTTCCAGACCCACTACTACTCAGAAAATCTGGTAGCGCCGGGGATCGAACCCGGGACCTCTGTATCTGTAGCCAGAAACTGTGACCACTAGACGACAGAGGCGGTCCAGGTTTACCGAAGCACACACTTATGCTACACCGCGCCTAATTCTTTAACACCCACACATCTCAGACGACAGACCAAGTGAAGGCGTGACTCTAATACACGCAAAGGGGAAATGAGAAACGCATACAAAATATTGGTCGGAAAATACTCTAAACGCTTCGGAGACGAAAGCAGAGACAGGTGAGGACATCAAAAGCATATCAGAAAAAGGAGTAACAGGATGAGATGAAGTGAAGTGGCTAAGGATAAGGTTATTTGGCCATATTTTGTAACGCTTTAATGTATCTTCGGATTGAAGAATTACGCAGCTACCAAACACAAACCTGTTCATTGTAGTGAACTAATAGTTCAAATAGTGAAAGACAAATTGATTTCTACAGCTACACAATGAAATATATATTTCCAAAACGCTGATACATTGGGCAACTATCAGATTTTCAAGAAAGACACCCACCATAAATAACAAATAATATTATCCAAAACATAAATATTACTATTCCGGTCATGCACCTAACAGTTACGGATATATTTACTCTTAGCTAACTGCTATATCGAGTGCCCAGTGTTTGTTCTATGACAGCTGCAGACATTCGTACCTTGCTCAAGAAAGACTGAGTACAGTTGTGTTAAATTCTGTGCAAACTGCATCTCGTTGCTATACAGGGCAAGGATGACGCAGATCATTCTGTCCAATCGGCACGGTGAAAATCGCACCTCCAGATCTGCCGCAAGTCCTAATGCAGCACTTGCTCCAAATGTAACGCTGGTTTCTACACGACTCCAGGACAGGGTACGGTCATTATTTTTTTTTTCTTCTAACGGAAGAGAAGTTTATGGGCATTTGTTTCGATTTGTTTAAAGGCAGACTGATCATATTATAAAAACATTTACCCGTTTGTCTGAAAATGGTGAGATCAGAGGACAACGAGGCTAGAATCGGACAATATCGTAAACTCATTACAGTTGTACTGATTCATGAACCATTTCCATGTATCGCCTGTAATATGCCTGCTCCCGTACAAAAAAGGGCCGTTCTAACCTGGATTTATCTGGTGTCTGAGTAGGTTAAGTGAAAGACATATGCCCTGTAATCTCTAAAACAATTTTAGCTAATTATTCATGCTATATACGTAACCACAGAAATAACCTAATAGCATGAGCTAGAATACAGATGGTTACACATGACGTAGCGGTCGTGAATGTGGATTATCTTAATCCTACGATACATGAATTTCATTCAGTATGCATGGAAAAAAAAAATTCCAAAAATATTTTCTTCTTCAATTGTTTTCCTTTTCGTAGGCACACAGTACTGCCCCAAGATAAACACAACGTACTTAAAGAGTGCCATATAACATTGTACTGATGACGGCGCATGCGCAGTAATTTAAGCAGCTGTGTTTCCCCTTTTCTTGTCCTTCCAAGCCTGTTTGACATGCTGGTGTGATACCGACATAATTGTATAAAATTCTAGTTTATATAAATTCAATTAGTTGCAAACGCAATTAGACTGACGGGTTAGAAAGGAAACGTTATCGTATGCTGTATAAAATAATGGGCAATAAAATCCCTGAAGAATGTTTTAGCCCCAACACGATTCCATTCGTCCCTCGCGCTCCCTACAAAAATCTGACCTGATCCGGGGAATCTACTTTGATGAAGTGCGTGGGTAGCAAATGAGAGGAAACAAGGGTGGGGTGGGGGGGTTGGAGGGTTATATCTCATGTGTATATATTCGACCTGCCTCTGCTGCTGTTTGATTCTCCTGATCATCTCTGTATGAAGCCAAAGTAAAACTTGAAGAGCTCAGAAAAAAAAAATCGCGACTCAACCCCCAATCCCCTCCCGGCTCCTTTTCTCCACACCATCGACGAGTACGAGAAGCAGACTGGGCAAGTGAACAGAAAGCCATAATATTGGTCACTATATATAGTTATAGGCCTTATACACACATAGTTACTAATAACGGCTTTATTGATCTTCAAACGATGCCTGGTGCAGTTGCTTGCCTGCCTTTCCCCGTCTCTTTCTCCCTGTACGTTACTTCTGCTGCTACACTGCAGGAAGTGGAGTGGTCATACGATGCTACTTCGACTAAAGTCATGGACTGTACTTTTAGTGCTCTATTTAGTTACGATATCAGTATCCAAAACTACATAGCCAAATAATGCACAAACATAAAAAAAAAATTTTTTACATTAAAATATTTAAATTCGCTCCAACATGTTTCGATCCTAAGATCATCTTCAGGGAGCTACAATGTTCCTTGCTAAAATCACGTTTTTAAAAACGACTCTACGAAGTGCGCGGTGCAACGATAAAGCTACACAGCCAAAATTTGCAAGATCAGGTGTAAAGGCGTAATATAAATTGAGTACAAAACAATAAAGCACTCCACACAACTATTTCTGTTACAAAACCAGCGCCTCATTTTACACACAACGCCGCATACGTCAAAACGTAAGAGCCATTATCACGCGAAAATGTACACAATAATGACGAATAACATTTAAATTCCTCATTCCTATAAACGAGATCTCTTCGTTACAGTTTTCTTACATAACAATTATCAAATACAATACAAAAATATTGCACAAATAGTTGTCTTAATTTTACACAACCATTACGGGTCTAAACATTTAGTGTTTTATACAAATACAATTACTACGTTCATGACAAAACATCTGTGTAGACTGCAGTATTCTTTGGAATTTAACCCTTTAAACGCCGAGTTAAATCACATCTGCCATCTGCTGGCATTATTAGGAGCTCACCATATTTCCACGTTAGCGGGTTAAGGGTTAAATTATGAAACAAACCGGGTTGTCCTCTGTTCAGATATCATAAATGTTTATTTATACGCTGAATACTTACTACAGTGCTTCGTTAAAGAATAGGAAGGGGAGGAAGATTTAACTGAACTTGACAAAGGTATGTTGCGGCAATAATAATAATAATAACAATAATAATAATAATAGGTTAATATGAATCCTTCCAGAATACAAAAGCCAATTTTGAATCCTCCTCTTATATAAAAAGGAAAGAGGGAAGAAAACATTTTATTTTCGTGAGAAATCGAAACCAATATAGGATTAAGAACGGTGCAGTCGTCTGCAGTGAACAAAACTTGATGCCACAGGCACGAATCTCACTCCAGTTCATTGATATGTCATATGTAGGTACAAGCATTAAGATTGGCCGAACTCACTTCGGAGTCACATCACATGTGAATGACTGTACTGTTGTCAGAAAAACAAAAGGCTGAAGAAATGTGCACAAACTTACTTTCGTTAAGAAAATGTAAACCAAACTTGCGAAAATAAATAAATAAATTGCAACCTCGACTTTAATAGATTCGGGCAGGCACAGAACACTGTCTTATACACAACATTTATCCTTTTTTTACGTTCAGGTGACCGTGCATCGTGATAAATTCTTATAATGAAACCAAATACATGAACTAATTTCTCAAATTTATTTTTGGAATAAAACTCTACATGTTTCGGACAGTTCCACTGTCCGAAACATGTAGAGTTTTATTCCAAAAATAAATTTCCGAAATTAGTGCATCTAGTTGGTTTTATTATAAGAAAATTTATCCTGTAAAACCCAAAGTTTTTTCACAAAACTCCTTTTACGCCTTCCTAAACAAATAATCATGTTCCTATCTCAGCTCATCAGCACAAACAGATAACGTCATAAACAGAACCTATTTTGAAGTTCGTTAACAAGACGTTAACGAACTTCAAAATAGGTTCTTTTTATGACGTTATCTGTTTGTGCATCTGCATCTGTCGTAAGAGATTGGGTTTAATGTTATCGTCGCACATACATCGTCCAAACTTCTCTACCGTGGAGGTTTGTAATTACAGTGCTTCATGCGTATCTTTCATAAGCGCGTTCAACTATTATTTATCTCTAAAATCTAACCCCTTTTTTTTATTTAATCATACGAAAGTCAGCGCAGAAAGAACACATTGTGACTGTAATAATCGTAAAACAAAAATATAACCAGTTACACACAGTCGGTGTAAATGGCAACCCCATTTTACTCTGATATGTTGCGGTCCTACAAGACCGTCATTAGGGAATTTACATTTACAAAAGCTCTCCGTGTAAGCTTAATTAAGTTTTACATTAGCTTATACAATACTGATTACTGTTAATATTTCAGAACCTTGTATTTACTGCTTTTTATATTTGTATGAAACAGGGATGCCGTTTACACCCATTTATGTGTACCTACATGATTTCGATTGCATAATCATTATGGATTGTGAAGATGAATATATACATTTTTCCGCTGCTGATTCCCAAATGCCGTACATCTTCGTTCCACCCTCAAAGTACCAGACCCAGTTTGATAGCAATACACGATAACTGCAACGAATAATCTTACAGGTCCATTTCGGTGCATGTAATGCCAGCACCAGGTACGGACCAGCTGAAATGCGATGACACACGCGCAGAAACCAGATTTCGTCTTTCGGCGAAACGGACGAGTCCATTTAAATCGGCGGGGGCGTCAGTTCAGTCGACTGCTGGCAGCCGAGGTGTGCGCATCAGCAGTAGTGATGCTGGATACACCATGTTCCGATGTAGTGTGAAGAGTACCGGCTACCCACTCCATTCGCCAGTTTCCCCTTCACTTCCCCTCCCGTGCGTCACTGTGTGCCATCACATTTCAACTGGATTCTACCTTCCTATGTAAATAGTGCGATCCCCTCTCCCACATACTCACATCAATAAGTGGAGTAGAAATCTTCAAAATCTGAAGGTCCCGTGGGCGGATAATTAATTTCCCTACCCCTTATTGAACCCAAAGGTTTATTACGGTGTTACGTCACCGAGTGTTCTCCCGATTTGTATCCATTCCATACCCCTGCATTCAATTCCTTCCGGATACATCTCAATTCTAACAACGGCGGTGATCCGATGGACAGTTAACGGAAGTTCTTACTGATGAAATATGAGTTGGCTACATCTCGAGGCCGTCTGGCCTTTAACGGTGTCTATCGGAGGCTGAGAGTAACTACGTGTTTTGTGAGTCCCTAACATACCGAACGTCTCCTGTCTGTATAAATCCGCCATCTAGACCCAGGTCTCCCAAATGGTCTCCTTCTTTCGGGTTTTCTGGGAAAAAAAGTTTTTATGCATTTTTCATTTCCCCGATTCGGATTAAATACATGACCCAGCTCACCCCCTTGACATTGTAGCCCTTATCATGTATTTGGTGAAAAGAATTAGTTGTAAATTCTTATATTAAATATCTAAATATTCGTAATTTCGGAATTAATTCGGAATCAGAACAAGCCAGACAGCCTAACAGTGAAAAACTTTTTTACGTATGTTTTGTTGACCGTGCATCTCGATACAACCGTGTAATGTAGACTAAACTGATGCACTATTTGTTCCCAGTTTATTTCGTCAATCAACCTCTACATGTTTCGGGCATATTTGTAGCCCATCATCAGGAGGTACACTGTATATATATATATATTATACCTCCTGATGATGGGCTACAAATATGCCCGAAACATGTACAGGTTGATTGACGAAACAAACTGAGGATAAATAGTGCATCAAGCTGGTTTTAATTTCAAAGGAGTTAAACAAAATGTACAATAATACGGAGTTAACTATCTCCCTCTTCTGGACAGATAAGTTATGTTTACGTACTTGTTAGTTCGTTTACTTCCAAGTCGGTATGCGTTTATAGCCATCCACTTATGTTGCAGATGCCAGATGCCCAGAATGTTGTTCAAATAACGGATATGTATTCACACCTGTTTCGCCCAGGATGTTGCAAGAGTCATCTCTGGAAACTAATTGGCATTCTCTCCGCACAACCAAACTTCGTGAACCAGGCGACCTCTCGTCTTTATTGTTTACAAGATTTTACGTAGTTTCCGGGTCTATAAATTCCCCGAGTCTTTGCAAACTCTACCGAACAGCAATAATATGAATACGCCTGTATTCATAAACACATCCAGTGCCAGGATATGTCTGTATCAATTTTCAGGCATCTGTAAAAAGAAGTATGTTTTCCCCTCACAGAAGTATGAGGATACGAAACGAAGGCGATGGAGGCAATGAAGATATCACAGATAAACTGGAAATAACAGATAAAAATACAATAATAAAACACCAGCTTTCGCTTTTTTTTTATTATTCTTTGATTTTAAATTGTGACTATTTTGAATACAAACACTGACATGCAAGTAGGTTAACTCGAAATGAAAATTTCCACGTTTAACATAACCCACGCCTGTACATGTTTCTTCCTAATATTTGAAAATGAATTAAAACAGATCAGATCAAATATATCGGAAACGGTGCGATACTGATCATATTTAATTTTTTACATTCCGATCGCCAACTATTTCTTCAGCCCCAGCAAGTACAGAGTTGTTCGTAAACACAAAGACCCATCACGGCGGGATATGAACATTAATTCAGGTGGGCACACAGGTGAAATGTCTGACAAACAGCCATTTTTTCCTTCCTTCGATTTATGTTTCACATTTAATGTAATTAACTCCAGAGTTTAGTTTTGTTTTTCCTTTTGTCATAGTTTAGCCCTTGTCTTGGTTTGTTTGTTGGGCTTGATGCTTTTATAGCTGGCGACCAGGCTACTAATTCGGTACGTAGTAAATAAAGATCTGAAATGAACTGAATTGCTGCTCCAATGACGATCAACGTTAAGGGTTCACACTCTTTATCGGTAGCAAGGGTTTGTTTTTAAATACTGTCAATATTTTGCCACACAAAGATATAACGTTATGGGGGGGTTATGCATGTAGAACGAACGGGACAGGAGAGAAATGCGTACAAATTATGTTGTAAACGTGAAAGGAAAACACTGTTTGGCAATAAGAGTAGAAATTGCGGAGTAATTTTAAAACGGTCTTGCGGCCACAGGTTACACGGAAGTGGATTCATCTGGCTTAGGATCTAGTGGCGAGCTCCTCTGCATACGGTAATGAATCTCTCAGACTCGCACAAAGCACAGAATGTACTGGCCACTGTCACGAAATCAAAGCTGTTTCAGGACCTGTACTCTTCCCCCTATGTTTTTATCTCGCTCTCTGTTTCTACGGCCCTCAGGTACAGGCTCGGAAGTGGCGCAAACAAGAGGCGGTCGCGCTCCGTCATTAGCCGACTTCTGCTTGCGGGAGCTGGAAGGCAGACCAGCAGTTTCCACACCAGTGGACATTCTGTACGTTGTGCCGCCGTCTGGTGGCTGGACGATTGGTTATAGATAATGACAAGGAGGATGGGAAACGGAGATAGAGCAGAGGGTGGCCTGTGCCTAGAACAGCAAAAATGATCTATGGGACGGCCAATACGTCTGTTACCATATGGTGATTTGTCTGCAAAGTACCAACTTCGAATTCCGAGGATGAAATTTACTGGGTCATGCTGTAATGAATACAGCCGGGATAGTGCCATCGGTACTGTGACTAGGCCATCGAATGGACGACCGAAAAACGGCAGTTCCATTCCCATCGTCGGCAAGACATGGTTCTCTCTACTCAAGCAGCTGGGACATAACCAGCCTCCTATTCCTTTGGTAGCAGCGCGTGAAGCTGACCACTCACCTCCATCCGGTGCCGAGGTTAGGAATGCGTGGGGCCATACCTCCACTTTCCCATACGTGTCCAAGGTGCAGTGCTTAACTGAAAAAGACAGCTTCTTCCCTTCACCATTATCACGGACTCAGACAATTCATATCACATACTCCCAGTTCAGAGTTTTTAACCCAATATTAAATTATACGAAGCGGTAATTTTAAGGACCATAAAGCCCGATAAAATCCCAAAGGAAAATTGTCACAAATAAACTTCATAAAAATTCTAGCCTCAATACGCGCAACGTCAGACAGCCGTCCAAAATAAACCGAAGGGTTAAATACCTTCATGTATACCAATTACTGATTACGAAAAAAAGTTATGAATATCACTATAATGTGTCAGATTTTCTTGGTCTAGACTGGTATCATTTACTTTCGAAAACGTAATATGACGTAAATCTGAAGAAGGAAGCATTCTGTAGACAATAAAACAAGGAAGTGTGGAGCACTTTACAACAAACAGAATATCCAATGAATGTCCAGAACTGCAGGGCACGCCATGTCGTACCAAGAAGAGCAACGCCAGTTCACATGCCTCCCTAATCACTTTTAAAGTTGTCTTTTTGTTCAATCGCTGTATAAACTCTCTTTAATCTTCGTTCGAGGAAAGAAAGAGCTGAAAAACGAGTTGAATTACCACAGATAAGCAAGTTTCCCGAACTAGAAGGAATGTCGTAATGACAACCGTATGTTCGGTGCAGGAATCGCCTATAGGTCAAGGTTAAACGGCACCAGTACATTGGCGTTCGGAGCACGGAATGCTACAGTGTTTTGAGATCGTCAATTAAGGAATGCAACTGTTAGCTTCTAAAATACGAGAGTGTCATTCCACAAGTTTCTCCTAACAACAGTTGTGTTTATATTCCTTTCAGATACAAGTTTTAGACATAAGAAACTTCTATAGCAGCAACGGAGTACTCAGTATCACCAAGTCGAAAACCAGATAAATAAATAAATAAATTTTCTCTTTCGTTTATTCCTTCTTTTCCCAATTCTCCTTTACCTTCTCATCCTCAGTTTTCATTCTCTTGTATTCCTCTTCTCCATTTTCTTAGCATCTTCAGATCTGAGCTCCTTTGGGGTTTTACGCAGCGTAGACTGTGAAGATGGTACCGATAAGCTGTCCCGAAACGTCGGTAAGAAATTACCACTACTCTCTGCGTAATAACCCAGAAGAACGGAGTTCTCAAGGTCAAACCCTCAGTCAGGGCAGCGGATCATTGAGCTGAGATGTAAACCCGCGACCTACCGAATTAGAAACAATACTACACACGAGACTGTCCGACTCGAGGTTCGTATCGAGAGGCAGTGACAACACTGATATCACAGAGTCATAACTTCATAATCACAATAATCATTTCAAACTTCATTAATAAGAGTAGATCAAAAACACATTAACATTGTCATTAACAGTGAATGACTGTGGTTGTGGAACGTGGAAGCGATGAAGGGACCAGCAGAAAGAGAGCGTAAAACTACAGCACACACAGGCCAAACGGAAAGTACAGTCTGTGTATCGAGTTATACAGTGTTGTCGGTATGTGATTACACACACAGGTGGGAAAGGCACCCCCCCCCTCCATACACACACACACATGAGCGCGCGCGCGCAAATAATGGTATAAAAGAATCTATACCCAAGTGTAAACAAGACAGCATATTATTACAAAAAGTGTGAAATTAGTTTCGCTTTCGCAAAATTGAGAAACGCGACACTTAGCTAAGTTATGTCTGTCTAATCGGTCTGTCAATCCGCATGGAACAATTCGGCTCCCACTGAATGGATTTTCATGATTTTTTATATTTGAGGATTTTTCGAAAATCTGTCAGAAAAATTAAATTCTTAATTGAAATCGGACAAGAATAAAGGGTTCCTTACATGGAGACCACTAGACATTTTGGATCATGTCTCGCTCAGTTCTTCTTAGAATGAAAAAATATTTCAGACAAAAATTGTAGAGAAACTCGACACACGCATTTTATATTCTATAACGTTTTCCAACAATCGTGCCGTTTATGAGATAATGCGGAGAAACATTGTACAGCGGGGCAGGCCACAGATTGCAATACGGCGCATGCGTATTGCACGCTAGATACCCAAGGCCACAAATACACACAGGTTTTATAACACTCAGTGCTTTTCCAATACAACAATGGTTGCACGAACGCGCCTCATTGTTAGGTTACACATAGTTTGCTGGTCTTGTTCCGCTTTACACTGAATGGCACTGTCGAACATTTAGCTTAAGCGCGTTACAGATATTTCGCATTGTTTCACCTCGGCACTGTTTGTAAATACGTGCAAAATTCGATTCATATTTTTCGTAACATAACACAATTCGTTTTGCAATTCCAGCTGTCAATAAAGGCCGGTCTATTAACTTCACTTGTATATTTTCCATTGAGCTCGACATCAACAAATGAAACGTAACAAACTTTTAGCACCCGGGATAGCTCAGTCGGTATAATGCTGTAGCTACGGGTTCGACAATCCGAGATTCGATTTCCAGCAAGGACAAAAGATTCTTCTCTTCTCCGAAACGTCCATATCAGTTATAGAACCCATTTAGCCTCCTATTAAATGGGTATGGGACACTCTTTCACCTGGGGTTGAACAGGCAGAAGCGTGAGGCAAATCACCGTCTCCATCTACTGCCAAGTTTAGGAATGCATGGACGTTACCTCCAGTCCCCCATATGCCTTCATAACCCGTACAGAGACAACATTGTCGTTATATTATTATTATTATTATTATTATTATTATTATTGTGAAAGGCCTAAAGAATCGTCAGCACTTTTACTTGGCACTTAAAGAAAAGAAAGCAACAAACAATGCTTCGCACTACAAGACAAACATTTAGCTTCATGCTATGTTGGGGTTCGAACCCTGTCTGTCACAAAAGAAAGGGTTAGTACGACCTTTATGAATGCCAAGATATAACTTCTTCGAGTACAGTGAGATAATCCATTCTTACGTATAAATCCTAGAGGGGGTGGGGTATTGTAATGCACGGGGTTGAAGTGGAGAGATAAGGGTAGTGGGGGGCCGCGTCGCGACGCCTGACGTAAATATCAATCTATACAACAACACAGACGAAGCAGTAGCTGTAGGCCTGCGGCGTCCTAGCTGTAGTGACCGGCTGGCCACTCGAACAACAAAGTTGCTAGACCTCGACATGACAGCTCTCCTGTTACTGCACAGAGGCACCGTCCATAATGTCCTGAATTATCTTCGGGATAATCAAACCCTGAGATGGGAGGGGGGTGAATTTATGTTTTTTATGGACACACCTACACGAAGAACAAGACGTCAAAACACCCCCAGTTCTTTTTGGCCCTGGACGACGACAGAATCACCAGGTACATACACCAGAGCTGTTACGTCTCTTCCCCTTCGTGAAAGCACTGAAGTCTTACAGCTGCCTAATCGCACACAAATTATTCAGGTGTTAAGAACGTTTAGAAATCGACCTATCTGTCAGCACTACTGATTCTTACCACGATGTGACGGGTTCGAATGCCAACTCCAGTGTCTAATGCTGGTAGTACTTAAACGACCAAACCATTTCCTTGCACATCCCAGTTACTAACAATTACCACTCCATATGACAGTTGATAGTGTAATGTTAGATCATAAATTCGGCACCTTAAGGAATGTGAAATGTGTTCCTGCTTTGTGATATTGGACCATCAAAAGAAACCAGAAACAAAACAAACTAACAAAAAAGGAGGGAGCATTCTGTGACAACAAATACCACGTGGCCAGTAGTATGAAATCTTCTTGTATTTACGACACACTACATCGCAACAAGGGGGCATGTTTGTATTACGAAATATTAAATTATTTTTAAATCTACAAAATTCTTACTGAAGGTTAATATTTCAAAAGACCTTGAATTCACGTATTATGCGTGACATTCATAATATTTTCACGGCTATCCACATACTACGAAACGAAACCCGGACATTCATTACACTTTTCGCTATACTCCATCACTGGATATTATCACAATAGAATTTAAACCAATCAACACAAAATCCTATGTGTTCATATGTCATTTTAATATTGTCTTCCTCTGTTCGGAAACTTCTCTTTAGCACCCTCGCTGCGTGCCCTTTCTCCTTTAGAACAATCAGTATATTTTTACACTGGAATAAATCACATGGTTAACTATTTTTAGGCTCATAGAATGCAGAATTTGGGGCTCAATTTTGAATTCTGTTGAATTTTGTAATCGAAGACAGTTTTTATAACATTGCGAGAGCTAAGTTGTGGTGTAAATTTGAAGTTGGTAAATATACATTTATTTGAATTACCAACACATGCACACTGTTATTAAAACGTTATAAAACCTCACTTGGTTAAAAACATTTTAAAAAGTCATACATAATTCTCCGACATGTTTCGGTTGTTTCTTCCAA